>Ga0115565_10000667_pt1 | contig 29315 bp, 26 predicted proteins | sample COGITO_mtgs_1105_FD_87199 | JGI IMG/M metagenome (GOLD analysis project Ga0115565, IMG submission 87199) | Pelagic marine microbial communities from North Sea - COGITO_mtgs_110530 | ecosystem: Environmental > Aquatic > Marine > Epipelagic | place: Germany:Helgoland, sampling site Kabeltonne... | reverse complement strand
TGACATTCGATATTTTATTCTAATTGTTTTCTTAAATCATTTTTTAATTGATTCCTCTTTTTCTTAAATGATTTATTTTTTTGTATTGATTTAAAATCACTTCCTATAAAAATTCTTATCGGATTTCCTCTTTCCAATTCTTGGTGATTTTGCCACTGATTTTTAATATGTTCTTGCTGTTTTTCAATATTAAAATTGGCGACTTTTTCTTGTAATCTTTGAATCGCTATTTTTCTATTTTGATGCTGAGATCTGCTATCCATAACCAAAACTTGTATTCCTGTTTTTATATGTTTTGCTCTAATTGCAGAACTTACTTTGTTTACGTGTTGACCTCCAGCTGCAGAACTTCTTATGGCTTGAAATTTGATTTCATTTTGATTTATTTCTAACACCTCAGAATTATCTACCTCAAAACAGCCAATAAACCAGTTTTTACGTTTGTGTAGTTTTCTAAATGTTGATGTTCCAATCCATTGAATGGTACCCAACCAATTTGCTGTAAAATCAGCAAGATTGTTTCCTTTTATTTGAATGCTTACAGATTGCACTGTGCCGTTTTCGAATCCGTTTTCTTTATTCAGCATTACATATTCAATCTGATTGTTTTTCAATTCTTTTAGGAATCGTTGCAACACTTTAGCAACCACAAAAGCACATTCTACTGGTCCTTTTCCTGCTGATATTTGCATTATTTTTGTTTTCATTTTAATTTGCTTTTAGCTCTTTACAATTTGCCAATAGTTGATAAATAGGCTTGCGTTAGGGATTGAAACGACATCCTTTTTTGTTACTTATTAATAAGCGTCATTGCGAGTTTACGAAGCAATCTGTTTCTATAAAGAGATTGCCACAGTTTACAAAAAAGTAAACTTCGCAATGACAACAAAAAAGATATAGTGTAAAGCCTATTAAAACGCCCAAAAACTATGTATCCATTCTTACAATTTTTGGTGTAAATGTTCCTAAAACTTCCACCAATTCTTGTTGATTGTCCATCACTTTTTTAATGTTTTTGTACGCCATTGGTGCTTCATCAATTCCACCTCCAATAAGTGTTACATTATTCATTTTTAGTTGATGTTTTACATCGCTATTTGTAAACTTTTCTTTACACTTTTTACGCGAATGTTTTCTGCCTGCTCCATGAGAAGCCGACTGCAAACTTTCTAGATTTCCTAAACCACGAACAATAAAACCTGGAGCTGTCATAGATCCTGGTATAATACCCAGCTCATTTTTTTGAGCTGGAGTTGCACCTTTTCTGTGTACAATGCACTCTTTTCCATTTACGGTTTCTTTCCAAGCAAAATTGTGATGATTCTCAATTTTCACAATTGGTTTAGCTCCTAATTCTTTGGCAATTCTATCGTGAATATTATCATGACAAGCTTTTGCATAATCGCCTGCTAAATTCATTGCCAACCAATATTCTTGACCATCGTGTGTGTTTAAATCTAACCAAGCCAAATGCTGTACATTTTTTGGTAAATGACATTGTTTTGTTGCCAAATACGTATAATGTTTTGCAATATTTGCACCTAAACCACGTGAGCCACTGTGTGATAAAACGCCCACATATTCGCCTGTTTTCAAACCAAATTCGTTGTTGATTTCTGTTATTGAAACTGTACCAAATTCAACAAAATGGTTGCCTCCTCCAGAAGTTCCTAATTGTTTATATGCTTTGTCTTTTAAGCGTTTTATTAACGGAATTTCTGTAAACTCTTTTCTATAAAATATTTCGTGATCTTGTTTTTTGTTGTGCGTTTCTCGCATTCCAAACTTTGTGTGATTTTTTAAAATATTTTCATATTGATGTTGTTTTCCTTTTAAAAAAGAAATAGGAATTTCATACATTGTTAAACACATTCTGCAGCCAATATCTACACCAACTCCATAAGGTATTACTGCATTATCTGTGGCTAAAACTCCGCCAATTGGCAAACCATAACCATAATGTGCATCTGGCATTAATGCACCTTGCACAGCTATTGGGAGTTTTAAAGCATCATACAATTGAAACTTTGCTTGCTCATCAATTTCGTTTTCTCCATAAATAGAAAACGGAACTCTTGTATTTCTCAATTGATGCATTTTAACTTCTACTGGTTTTACCAAACCTTCTGCTACTTTTCCCCAAATTGCATTTCCTTGAAACTTTTCTGGGTATTTTAAAACCTCTTTTGCTTCTTCTAAAATGCGTTCTTTCTTTTCTCTTTTTCTGTATCTGCTGATTTGCCCTAAAGCAATATTGACACTATTATTCTTTGGAAAGCCCAATTTTATGAGGTCTTTTCCTTTTAATTTATTTCCCTTTTTATATTTTCTTTTAAAGAGAAGATGATTATTTTATAAACCATCTTCTCTTATTATGAACTAAAAAGTCCTGCTCTTGCCATCAAATAAAGTATCCAAAAGGTTACTTTAACAATTACAGCTATATTATAATTCTCATCTTCTGTAACGTTAACATTGTGCACAACTCTTTCATTGTGATTCTGTTGATGAACGCTATAAGCAACCTGCTCAATTTTCTCAATTTCAGAACTTTTAATCCACAAGTCCATCAACTCGAAAGACTTGTCACTTGGTTCTTCATTGTATTTTGCTTTTGCTTCTAGAATTAGTTTTTCATCTAAACCAACTTCAATTGTTGCCAAACGTTTAGCTGGTTCTCCTTCAATTTCTTTTCGCAAAGAAAAAATAGTGCTTAAACCATCTTTACAATCTGTATCGTATTCTGCAACACAATGATGCATTGCAATACCTTCATCATAAAGCGCAATAGAGTTTAGTAATTCAACAGTTTTATAAACCACTGTTTTACCTTTTTCTGTTTCTTCTTTATATAAAGGTTTAATACCAGAAGTTGCCCAATTTAAGATGTCACCAATTTCATCTTTATACACCCTTTTTTGCCATTCATCTGCTTGAAAATTAAGAGCTTTTAATGTTCTACTTTTCATAGAGAAATCTTTATTTTCTCTATATTTAAAGTCCAAAAACTCCAAGATTTTATCTAAACCTTTTGTATTGATATCTGGTTCTTTTGCAAAAAACTCAACTACGGTTGTCCAGAACTTTTCTTCACTTTCATTTATAGTAGACAATTGAGAAAAAACGATAACTTTAGCCGTTTTTAAAGAGGCTCCAAAACCAATTGCTTGTGCAAAACGCAATGCTTGATTAGGTTTGAAAAAATTAGGCGCATTTTTAAACTCGTGTGCCATTTTGCTCGTTAAACGTATTGGCATTTGAGACAATTCTTTTACGCTTTTACCTTTACCTAATTGAATATACCACAGCATATACCTTTTATCAACTTCAAAAAAGGTGTTTTCTAAGAAAACTGGTGTTTCATACATCGCAAAACTGTATCTAATTAAAGATCGTAATTGCGCTTCTTTATCTAAACTGTTGCGTTTCCAACTTTCTACATTTCTAACCATTTGATTACCAAATGCACTGATGTTATGCAACACCTCTACACTTTTGTAATCTCTAAGCAAACCATAACATTTTTGATTGTACATATGCATTAACAATCTTTTGAAAGTTGCTCTTTTCCACGGGTATCTTTTCTTGCTTGTTTTTCCGAAAAACTCAAGAAGCATGGTTTCTATAGTACCTTTATAACGTGTTGGTTTGTTTTTTGCTTTGTCAATTTTTTCAACAAGTTTTAAATAGCTATGTTCACGGATATTTATGTTTTTTGTGTTCCAATTCGTTTTCATTTTAAAGTTCTTTACGAGGTGATTAACTCAGTAAAGCCGCTTAATTTTGGCAAATACTCTTTCTTTCAAAAAAATCTTAACAATTAAATTGCTTCCATTTTTCTGTGGATAAAAACTGATTAAACAGATGATTTATCTTGATTCTTGGCTTCGAACTTTAGCGTAAACTACTTTTGGAAAAAAGGCATAAAAAAAATCCGAAACTTTAATTTGGCTTCGGACTTTTCATATATAATAGTGGTTACTATTTGTATTTGTGAAAGTCGCGAAGTAAACAATAAAAAGAACCTAGTTCTCTTTGTATGTTTTTTGTGAAATGATATTTTAACATTTACTTCGTTTTTTTGCTGAAATATAACAGCGATTATTATTGATTTTAACTTGACAATCTTTTTAATAGATTGCGATGCAAACCTATAACGACTTTTTGAAATACACAAATAAAATATTGATTTAATTTATTGATTATCAGTATTTTAATTTAATAATAAGCAATAGATTTCTAACCCGCTTTTTAGCAGAAATAGAGTTTTAGGTTAACTCTTTGAAATTGTGATATGTAATTAAAACTTACACTATGCTTTAGCATTTATTCTTATTTGAAAAAAAACATAAAAAAAACGTCCAAAAAATGAATTTTGGACGTTTTTACTATTTTATTTTGAATTTCTAATCTAGAATATTGACTTCAATAGTCGCAAATCGCGTCCGTTTTTATGTAGTTTATATATATTCATCTATTAGAAATTTATTGTTTACTGGTATTTTGAGATGCAAATATGCGAAAAAATATGGAACCTGAAAATATTAGATGAAGATTCAGTCTGTAAAATTCCTTTTTTTACAATCCAAAGAATACAATCCGTATTTCATATTCTTACTAGTTTAAAAAGTCTAAAGCTAAACCCGTCATTGTTTTAACACCTAATAAAAAACCGCTTTCATCTAACATAAAATCAGGAGTATGATGAACCCCAATACTTTTAACATCTGAATTTAACGCTTTTCCACCTAAAAAGAAATACAAATCTGGCACCTTTTGCTGAAAAAAAGAAAAATCTTCTGCTCCTGTAATTGCATTCATAATTTTTACATTTTCTGGTTTTGCAAAACGCTCTAAAGTAGGTAACATTGTAGCTGTAAGTTTTTCATCATTGTAAGTAATAGGGTACCCTTTTTCTATTTCTATAGTTGCTGTAGCTCTGTATGCTTTGGCAATTGCAGGTACCATTTCTTTCATTCTTTTATTAATAAAGCTTTGCATATCATAATCTAGCGTTCTTATGGTTCCAATAATTTTTGCGCTTTCAGGAATAATATTACTTCTTATACCAGCATTAATCATACCTACTGTAATCACTGCTCCTTCTTTAGTAAGTTCAGATTCTCTACTAATAATGGTTTGTAAACCATCAATAATTTTTACGGAAGCTACAATTGGATCCACACTTGCCCAAGGTGTAGAGCCATGAGATTGTTTCCCTTTTACGTTTATATGATAGGTTTGGGATGCTGCCATAATTCCACCAGATTTATAACTAATTGTTCCTACATCATCACCAGCACTAATATGCAAACCAAAAATTGCATCTACAGTTGAATTTTGTAAAACACCCTCTTTTACCATTAATTCTGCACCTCCTTCTTCTCCTTTTGGAGTCCCTTCTTCTGCTGGTTGAAAGATAAATTTTACAGAACCTTTTATTTCATTTTTCATTTTTGATAAAACTTCTGCAACTCCCATTAAAATTGCAATATGAGAATCGTGTCCACAAGCATGCATAACACCAGTTTCTTTATCATTAAAAGTTGTTTTTACTAGAGATTTAAAAGGTAAATCATTTCTTTCTGTTACTGGTAAAGCATCTATATCTGCTCTTAAAGCTACAACTTTACCTGGTTTATTACCTTTTAAAAGCCCTACAACTCCAGTTATAGCAACACCTTCTTGTACCTCTAAACCTAATTTTTTAAGATGTTTAGCAATATATTTTGCTGTATTGAATTCTCTATTTGAGAGTTCTGGATTTTGATGAAAATGCCTTCTCCATTCTATTACTTTACTTTCTATTTCGGAAGATAGCGTATTAATTTTTGTATCATAACTTTGGGCATTTACACTAAAAATAGCACCAATAAATAAGATAATTACGTTTAATTTTTTCATTCTAATTAATTTATGGAGTTTATAATATTTTTCAAAAAAGCGTCAACGTCTGCATTTTTAGTTAAACCCATTCTTACAATTACCAAATCTTCATTTGGTAAAATAAAAACATTCTGACCCTGATAACCGCTAAAGAAATACATGCTTTCTGGTACATTTGGATACCTTTTCCCAGCATTTAACCAAATTTGCGCTCCATACCAACCATCAGAAGTTGGTGTTGGTTCTGTGGCGTATTTTATCCAGTCTTTAGTAAAAAGTTGTTCTCCATTCCAATTCCCATTATGTAGATATAACAAACCTAATTTTGCCCAATCTCTTGGAGTTGCCCAAGCATAAGAAGAACCTACATAATTGCCTGCTAAATCTGTTTCTATGGTCATAGAATTCATGCCAATTTTATCAATTAAATCCGCGTACCAAAAATCTAAATATTCTTGATGCGTTTTAAATTGATTTCTTAAAATGCCTGATAATAAATTGGTGGTGCCAGAAGAATAATACCAACTTTTATTGGGTTTGCTTGCCAAAGGTTTTCTTATTTGGCTTTTAGTCATATCTCTCTCTAGAAACAACATTTTTGTAACGTCAGAGATTTCATCGTAATTTTCATCCCATTCCAAACCAGAATTCATTTGTAGTAAATTATGAATTGTTATTTGGTCTCTATCATCATTTTTCCATTCCTCAAAGTTTGCTTTTTCAAAAACGTCCATTTTTTGTTGATGTTCTAAAACCCCAAACAACGTACTTACAATACTTTTGGTCATAGACCATCCTAAAATTTTAGAATTCTCGTCAAAACCTTCTGCATATTTTTCTGCAATAATTTGATTTTTATAAATAACAACAGCTGTCCTGGTTTGGTTTATAGAATCAAACAAAACCGCTAATGTTTCGTCTATTTTTTGATAATCGACATTGCTAAAAATAGTATCTTTTTGAGGAGCATTTCCATAAGGATAAGGAGTTTTATAATCTGCAATTGCTCTTTTTGGAGTTAAATAAGGTTGTTTTAAATCCTCATCATCCAAAGCCAAAACAGTTCCTAAACCTTCTCTGTAAAAAGCTTTTCTGCTTAATAAACCAAAAACGCTTGAGGTTGCCCATTTTTCAGTTTCATCAACTTTAGTAGCCGCCAAATTTATTGGAGAAAAATTATTATCTGTTTTGTTGGTAAAATCTAAATTTCTATTTGCTAAAAAAACAGATGAAGCCGCGTTTTTAGCAGCATAACCTGAAATCATATTTAATTTTGGGTAATTATAAACAACAACTGTTGTAAGTATTACCAATATTAAAAGTAAAATTCTTTTAAAAAGCTTCATAAAAAGTGGTTTTGATGATGTAAAAATAAGAAAATCATATTGAGAATTTTACAGGTTTCAACAATCAACCTTTATCTTTGTCACTTAAATTGATTTTTATGTTGAATATTGATAAAATTCGAAAAGATTTTCCCATCCTAAAAAGAACAGTTCATGGAAAACCTTTAGTTTATTTTGATAATGCTGCCACTTCACAAACTCCTCAAATTGTAATTGATACAATTGTAGATTATTATAGCAACTATAATTCAAACATTCACAGAGGTGTGCACACGTTAAGCCAAGAAGCTACTGATAAATATGAAGAAGCACGTATTAAGGTACAAAAACATTTTAACGCAAAAGAAACGTACGAAATTATTTTAACTGCAGGAACTACGCATAGTATTAACATTGTTGCTGCTGGTTTTGAGTCGCTTTTGCAAAAAAATGATGAATTAATTGTTTCTGCTTTAGAACATCATTCAAACATTGTGCCTTGGCAAATGTTGTGCGAAAAAACAGGCGCTATTTTAAAAGTGATTCCAATGAACGAGGAAGGTTCATTAGATATGAAAACCTATCATCAACTTTTAAATGATAAAACAAAATTGGTATTTTGCAATCATGTTTCTAATGCTTTAGGAACTATAAACCCAATTGAAGAAATTATAGAAGCTGCCCATAAAGTTGGTGCTGCTGTTTTAATTGATGGTGCTCAAGCAACACCTCATATTAAGCCAGATGTACAAAAATTAAATGCAGATTTTTATGTTGCTTCTGCACATAAATTATGTGGCCCAACAGGTGTTGGTTTTTTATACGGAAAACAAGAATGGTTAGAAAAATTACCTCCATATCAAGGTGGAGGAGAAATGATTGCCACTGTATCTTTCAAAAAAACAACGTATGCTGGTTTGCCTCATAAATTCGAAGCTGGAACTCCAAATATTTGTGGAGGAATTGCTTTTGGTGCTGCTTTAGACTATATGAATTCTATAGGTTTTGATGCTATAGCAAGGTATGAAGATGAACTTTTAAAATACGGAACGCAAGAATTATTAAAAATTGAAGGACTAAAAATTTACGGAACATCCAGCAAAAAAACAGCTGTAATTTCTTTTAATATTGATGGTGTTCATCCTTATGATATGGGAGCAATTCTGGATAAATTAGGCATTGCTGTAAGAACTGGTCATCATTGTGCACAGCCAATTATGGATTATTATAAAATTCCAGGAACTGTAAGAGCTTCTTTCTCATTCTATAACACAAAAGAGGAAATAGATGTTTTAGTTGCTGGCGTTAAAAGAGCAAAAATGATGCTTTTATAAAAAATAAAATTTGATCATAAAAAAAGGTTGAGAATTAAATTCTCAACCTTTTTTGTTTTTCTTTATGTATGATATTACTATCTCAATGCTGGAGAATAGTTTGTTGGGTGATCATCTGCTTTCGCTAAACCATTAGTCGCTAACGTAAAGTTAGTACCAAATTTAGCATCCATAGATTCCATAATTTTGTTTGCCATTAAAGCATAACCTCTACCTGTTAAATGTACACCATCTAAACTAATTAACCCCCCAGTTACTAAACTAGTTGTTAATGTATATTGATCAAATGCAATACCTCTTGCAGATTGCTCTAAAAGACCTTTAAAATCTACCAAAGCAACATTTGGGTTTGCACTTGCAACAGCAGCAATCGTTGTATTATAAGCATCCGTAGCTGTTTTAATTGATAATTGCTCTTCTGGAGTAATTACCCATTTATCCTCTAAAGGAACCGAAACTCCGTTTATAAGTTGAGCATTTCCACCTACTGTTGTTCCTATAAAAGAAGAACTTGGCAAAACCAATAAATCTGCAGGAGTAGCTTGTCTCATTTTTGTTAAACCTGGGTTAATAGGTGATAAATTAGATAAATTTTCATCTAAAATTAAAACTGGATTTTGACCAGCAATAAAATTAACTTTTCTTCGATCCACTTCAGCCTGATCATAATTAACTAATAAAGGTAAAACTTGAGCAGGCAACTGATTCGCATTTTTTAAATCCAATATTTGCTGTAAACCTCCATTATAAGCCGCAAACGCTCCATTCAATTGTGCAGCAGTTGCTTCATCTAAAGGAACAGCATTATAAGGAACTGTTATAAAATGAGCCAAGTTTGTAATGTAAGGTACATTTGCAATTACTCCTTTTGCTCCACCAGAGGTTAACGTTGCAACCATATTGCTAAAAACACTCGCAAATACATTTGGATCTGTAATATCTGAAGATCCATAAGTTGCTGGGTTAATATTACCAGTTTGATCTACTCCAGAACCACCAGAAAGTGCATATCCTAAAACATCATTTCCACCAATTTCTGATAAGGTAAAAAATGTTGGACTTTGAGCCATAGCATCTCCTAAAACAGTTGCAGTTGGGCTAGAAGCCATTCTTGCAAAATATGGATTTGCCAAACCTAAAGGTACACCTTGCAAACTACCATAACCTGCTGCTAAAAAATGAAAACTTTTAGCACCTGGAATTCCAAAATTATTTAAATTTCCTGATACAGAGTTTGTAACCTCTGTTGTTGGTGTTGCCATTAAAGGTGTTGGACCTGCACCATTAAAATATAATCTTGGTCCTTGAATTAAATTCCCACCAAATAATAAACCTCCAATATTATCATTCATTAAAGGTTGAGAAAAATCTGTATCAAATTTATCCGCTAAAATATTTGGAAACGAATTTTCTTGAGCTTGTATAAACAAAGCATTATCTGTAAAACCTGCTGTAAAAGAAGCTCCAACAGAAACATAACTAGAAAAATCTAATCCGTTTGTGTTTAATTGTACTACTGGCCCTGTTTCTGCTAAAATCGGATCTAAATCGTTATTTACATCACAAGAAATAATTCCTAATGATAAAAGAAATAAACCTATATATTTATAATTTTTCATGAATTAATGTTTTTTTATTAGTTATTAATTGTCCAAGATAAGTAATATTGAGAACCAATCGCTCCCACTCCTGGCGCACTAAAATATTCTTGACCTGTTAAGTTTGCACCTCCCAATTTAAAAGTAGATTTCCATTCAGGAACCGTATAATTAATTTGAGCATCTAAAACAGTTCTAGCATCTACAGTGGCATCTAAAAATGTAGATTCCCATAAAAATTCTGTTTGCCATCTTGCGTTGATGTTAAAACCAAAGTTTTCAAATAAATCTGTTTTACCAAACTGAATTTTTACATTGTGTTCTGGTGTGTTAAAACCTGCCTCAAAATCAGGATCTGATGCTTGATCAAAATCAAATTTAGCATAGGTATAATTTAAACCGATATCAAAACCATTAAAAATCTTTGTATTTAATCCTAAAGAAGCTCCATAAGAACTAATATCTGCGGAAGTATTTGTATATACTTGAAAAGCTTTAAAATCGCCATTTTGAAGTGCTAAAAGAGATAAACTATTATCACCAACAGTTCCATAAAAAGGTACTAAAACATTTTTAGCAGAGATAAAATCATTATATTGATTGTAGTATGCACTTACATCTAAAGTTATTCTAGAATCTCCTGCATTTACTAATCCTCTATATCCTAATTCAAAAGCTGTAACTTCTTCTGGCTTTACTAATGGAGCACTTGATGCTGTTGGAGCACCAGCTTGTACAGAACTTGCTGCAAAAGAATTTTCATAAGCTAACCTACCAGATAAAGTAGTTGTTTGGCTTCCTAAAATTCCTTGTCCTGCTGTACTAACATTTAAAGGTGTACTTGTATATCTATCTAAGTTATCAGGAGCAGAACCTACTAAAATTGCAGAACCTGCATCTAAACCAATATACTGATCTTGAGTTGTTGGGTTTCTAAATCCTTTTTGAAAAGATGCTCTAAAGTTATCATTTTTATTTTCCCCTCCTGCATACGCTAAAGAAACTCTTGGAGAGAAATTACCATCAAAATTTTGTGCTTTGTCATAACGAACAGAAGCTGTTAATTTTAAACGATCATCTTCTAAAAACTTCTTTTGCATTTGTGTGTAAACTCCATATTCGTCATAATCAATAGGTCCATCGTTATCAGTAAAAATACTTCCATTAGAATTTAATGAGTATCTTCTGTAAGAACCACCAACTTGGAATTCTGCCCACTCAATTACATCTTGAAAATTATAGTTTACATCTCCATGATATAATTTTGTTTCATCCTGAAATCTTGAACCAGTTGCTAAGTTTGGGTCTGCTGTAACATCATCAAATGCTGCTTTAAATGCTGGAGTTCCAGGAATTAAACGCCCAGTGTCTGCTGCTGCTCTTGCTGCTGTATGAGAACCAGTTACTAAATAAGTTCCAGCATATTGTGTGAACCAATCTTGATCGGATTTCCATCTTCTGTTAATGTTAATTGCAGCAAAACGTGAGTCATAAGAATTACCAGCATCTTCAGTTGTTAAGTATCCTCTTACAAAAAAGTTTTTACCTCTAACTTCTAATTTTTGTTGCGCTAAATAAAAATCTCTAATGTTGTATCTGTTTGCACCTTGATAAATAGTGTTTCCAGTTCCGAATTTTGAATTGAAGATTACTTCTAATCTATCATCTCCATAAGGTCTGTAGTGTAAAGCTGTGTTTAATTTTATACTTTTTGCTTCATAATCTAACATTAAGTCTTGCTCTTCGTAACCAGTTCTACTAACTCTACCAACAGCACCACCTAAATTGGTAGCAACCTCATCACCATAAATGTTTAAACCATCAAAATCATTCAAAGATCTATCTCCAGGAGCATATTCTCCATTTCTAGTGTTTCTATGATCTGTGGCAAACCATTCTGTTCCTTGTAAATACGCTAATGTTGCTTTTGCTGCAAATTTATCTGAAAAAGCATACGCCATTCTAATATTAGCATCATACACATTATTTGTACCAGCTGCTTCTTGAGTTGTTACTCCTTGCTTATAAGAAAAACTAATTCCTTGATCGTCAAAAGGGCTTCTACTCGTCATAAACATAATACCATTAAATGCGTTTGCACCATATAAAGCAGAAGATGCTCCAGGTAATAATTCAACCGTATTTACATCTAATTCAGACATTCCTAAAAGGTTACCAATTGCAAAGTTTAATGCTGGTGATGAATTATCCATACCATCAACTAATTGCATAAAACGTGTATTTGCAAATGTTGCAAAACCTCTTGTATTTACAGATTTAAATGTTAAACTACTCGTATTAACATCTACACCTTTTAAATTTTCTAATCCATCGTAAAAAGATGGAGAAGATGTGTTTTTTATAGATCTAGCATCCATTCTTTCAATGGTTACTGGAGATTCCATAACACGTTCAGGTGTTCTAGATGCAGAAACTACAATTTCATCTAAAGAGGTTGCATTCTCTTCTAAAATTACGTCTATTTTTTGATTTCTTTTTGTAATCTCAACCTCTTTCATTTGAAATCCTAACATGGATATTTCTAAAGTAAAAGGTGGGTTGTCCGTAACTTTTAACTCAAAGTTTCCATCAAAATCTGTTGTTGTACCAACAGCTTTATTAGCAACTTTAATGTTTGCACCAGGAAGAGTCTCTCCTGTTTTAGCATCTTTGACAGTTCCTGTAATTGTAGTTTGCCCAACCATAGCAAGACTTCCGAAAGCTATAAATGCTACAAATAAAATCTTTTTTATCATAATTTGGTTTATTTGTTAATTGTTTGTTAACTATCGTGCAAAATACAAAAAATTTTGAGTTTGTGAATAAATCATTTAATTATTTATGACTTTAACAAATTACCCTAATAAAATTTATGATATAACCAATCTTAAAAGATGTTATCGATATCTATTTTAGCTTTGCTTTATTGTACATTTGCACTTTAAAATCTATTAAATTTTTAGTTTTTTTGAAAATCGTAAAAGACATCTCTAACTTCTCTTCTGAAACACAAACTTTTGTAACTATTGGCACTTTTGATGGTGTGCATTTTGGGCATCAACAAATTATTGAAAAATTGGTTTCCGAAGCAAAAAAAGCTGGCAAAAAGTCGGTGGTGTTAACTTTTTTTCCTCACCCAAGGATGGTATTACAAAAAGATGCTTCTTTAGAGTTGATAAATACTATTGATGAACGAGCAACTTTGTTAGAAAAAACAGGATTGGATTATTTAATAATTCATCCTTTTAGCAAAGAATTTTCAAGAACAACAGCTTTGGAGTTTGTAAGAGATATTTTAGTAAATCAACTTAATATATCAAAATTAATTATTGGTTACGATCATCATTTTGGTAAAAATAGAGAAGGAAATATTACACAACTAACCGAATATAGCCATCTATACGATTTTACTGTTGAAGAAATTCCTGCACAAGATATAGATAGTGTTTCTGTAAGTTCTACAAAAGTGAGACGTGCTTTACACGCTGGAAATTTAAAAACTGCCAATAATTATTTAGGATATAATTTTATGCTAAATGGTACTGTTGTAAATGGTAAAAAATTAGGTGGTAAAATCGGGTATCCAACTGCAAATATTGATGTTAAAGAAACCTATAAATTGATACCAAAAACTGGTGTTTATGTTGTAAAATCTACCATTGATAAAAAAACAATTTTTGGAATGATGAATATTGGCAGCAGACCAACTGTTAACGGAAATCATCAAACAATCGAAGTTCATTTTTTTGATTTTAATCAAGATTTATACAGTCAAAACTTAACCATTGAATTACTTTACTTTTTAAGAGACGAACATAAATTTGATTCTGTTGATTTGTTAATTCATCAACTTAAAAAAGATGAAGAAACTGCAAGAGATTATATTGATAAAAATAGCTTTTTATAGTTTGAAATAACTTCTCTTTTTTAAATGTGCAATATGCTTTAAGGATTGAGCAATTGTTTGAGCTCTTTTTTGTTTTTCACAAAAAAATGAGTGCCTTTCGACTTCACTCAAGATTAACTTTAGCCTGATCTTTTGGGAACGCCCAAAACAGAAAATTTTACTTTTTTTTTAATTCGTGAATTCGTGGCATTTAAAACCACAAATTATATATTTGCATTCTTAAATTTTGATAAAAAATGTTACAAGTAAATTTTATTAGAGAAAACAAAACAACTGTTTTAGAGGGTTTGACAAAACGTAATTTTGCGAATGCTGAAACAATTATTGATCAAGTTTTAACTGCGGATGAAAATAGAAGAGCAACGCAACTTGAGTTAGACAATATTCTGGCTGAATCTAATAAAATATCCAAAGAAATTGGTGCTCTTTACAAAAGTGGACAAGCGCAAAAAGCGAACATTTTAAAAGAAAAAACTGGACAATTAAAAGAGAGTTCTAAAGAATTATCAGAAAAATTAAATGGTTTTTCTGAAGAATTGGATACACTTTTATACCAAATACCAAATGTGCCTCATGCTTCTGTGAAAGCAGGAAAATCTGAAGAAGATAATGAGAACATTTTTAGTGAAGGTACAATTCCTGATTTAGGTGAAAATTCGCTTCCTCATTGGGAATTAGCAAAAAAATACGATATTATAGATTTTGAATTAGGAACTAAAATTGCTGGTGCTGGTTTTCCTGTTTATAAAGGAAAAGGAGCAAGATTGCAACGTGCTTTAATCAATTATTTTTTAGATAAAAATATTGAAGCTGGTTATACAGAAGTGCAAGTACCACATTTGGTAAACACAGAATCTGCAACTGCAACTGGGCAATTACCAGATAAAGATGGACAAATGTATCATGCTACTGTGGATGATTTATATTTGATTCCAACTGCAGAAGTGCCAATTACCAATATGTTTCGTGGAAATTTAATGCAAGAAACTGAATTCCCAATTTGCGTAACAGGTTACACACCTTGTTTTAGACGTGAAGCAGGTAGTTATGGAGCACATGTAAGAGGTTTAAACAGATTGCATCAATTTGATAAAGTTGAAATTGTAAGAATTGAACATCCAGAAAATTCTTACCAAGCTTTAGATGGCATGGTTGAACACATTAAGAATATTTTAAGAGAATTAAAATTACCTTATAGAATTTTACGTTTGTGTGGTGGAGATACTGGTTTTACATCAGCATTAACCTTCGATTTTGAATTGTTTTCTACAGCTCAAGATCGATGGTTAGAAATAAGTTCAGCTTCAAATTTTGAAACATTTCAAGCAAATAGATTGAAACTTCGTTTTAAAAATAGTGAAGGAAAAAGCGAATTAGCGCACACACTTAATGGAAGCTCTTTGGCTTTGCCTAGAGTTTTGGCTGGTATTTTAGAAAACTATCAAACAGCAGATGGTATTAAAATTCCAGATGTTTTAGTGCCTTATTGTGGGTTTGATATGATTTAGTGGCTTTTTAATATGCAGTTGGTAGTAATCAGTCAGCGAGTTTGTGAAGAAACTTTCTTACTCAAAAGATTGACTAAAGACTGAAATACTGCAAACTATTTCTAATTTGCAATTACAGCAACCATTAATCTTTTGTATTTGTTCATTTCTAAAAGCGCATTCAAATAAGCACTAATTTGTCCTTTTCGCATACACTCAATTGAACGTTGTTTTGCACTTTCGTATTTGTTAGTTAAATCGATCATAATAGTAGTTTTTGATTAGTTATTTTACACTATAGACAATTTCCATGCCAAATTGTTACAAGGAAATCATTTAAATAACATTGGTTTAATAAAATTTTAACATATTTCTTAATTATCTTTGATTTTTATGAAGAATCTTTTTTTAATAATTTTTCTGATAATCAGCAATTTTTCCATTGGTCAAGAGATACAAATGGAAGATGATCAGAATACCTTTTTCCTTGCAGAAACTTATTTTAGGCAAGGAGAATATGAAAAAGCTACTCAAATCTATAAAAAATTATACGATAAAAGTTCTTTTAACACTACTTATTTAACGCGACTAATATCTTGTTATCAAGAAACCGATAAATTTTTGATTGCTGAAAATTTACTAAAAGAACGCATCGAAAAAAATCCTTCTCAAACATTTTTATATGTGTATTTAGGGTATAATTTCGATAAACAACAATTAAACGAACTTGCTAAACACAACTACGAAAAAGCAATTAATTCTTTGAATGAAAATGCTAGTTATGCTGGTATAATTGGGCGCCTTTTTAAAAATTACAACTTATTAAACTATGCTATTTTAGCTTATGAAAAAGCGATGGAAGCCAATGAAAATGCCGATTATGATTTTCAAATAGCACAGATTTATGGTGAGCAAGGTGAATACAAACAAATGTTTGAATCGTATATTAATTTGGTTGATAAAAACGAAAGTTACCTCACCTTAATTCAAAGGTTTTCAAGCAAATATATTACTGATGATCCAGAAAGTGAAACCAATATTTTATTCAGAAAAACACTTTTAAGAAAAGCTGCAAGCAATCCAAAAAACGAATGGAACATACTTTTAAGTTGGTTATTTGCGCAACAAAAAGATTATGGAAAAGCCTTAATTCAAGAAAAAGCTTTGTATCAAAGAAATTCGGGCGATTTGGTAGAAATTTATAGTTTGGGTAAAATTGCTTTCCAAAATAAAGATTACCAAACTGCAAAAGACTGTTTTACTTTTATTGATGAAGAATCATTTTTAAAGGAAGAAAAAATTGATGCTAACTTATATTTAGCAAAAATTGCTGTTGCTACTAAAAACCCAAAAACTGAAACGCTTTTCCAAAATTTATTTACAGAATTTGGTAAAAGTCCACAAACTATAGAATTGCACGTTGAATATGCAGATTTTTTGACGTTTACCAAAAATGAACCTCTACAAGCCAGTAGTGTTTTAGAAGAAGCATTAACTTTTGCACAATCTAAATTTGATGAAGGCAGGATTAAATTAAAATTAGGTGAAGTTTTGGTTTTTAGAGGACTCTTTAATAAAGCATTAATTTATTTTTCGCAAATTCAAACGCAATTAAAAGGGTCAGAAATAGCGCAACAAGCACGTTTTAAAGTAGCTCAAACCAGTTATTTTAAAGGCGATTTTGAGTGGGCAAAAGCACAATTAAAAGTTTTAAAAGGCTCAACTACACAATTAATTGCTAATGATGCAGTCGATTTATTTTTAAGAATTACCGATAATGAACCTGTAGATTCCATTCCTTCTGGTTTAAAACAATTGGCAAAAGCAGAATTGTTTGCATATCAAAATAAAAACGAAGATGCTTTAAAAGAACTTTCAACGCTTTTTTCATCCAAAGAAATTTTACCAAATGGCTTAGTTCCTGGGGAAGTTATTTATGATGATGTGTTGTTTTTACAAGCAAAATTATTCATCAAACAAGAAAAATATGATGACGCAATTTTAAGTTTAGAGAAAATTATTGCAGCAGATAATCAAGGTTTTTTAACAGATGATGTGTATTATTTAATAGCAGAAACCTACAATGGTAACTTAAATAATATTGAAAAAGCGAAAGAATATTATCAAAAAATAATTTTTGAACATCCATCAAGTATTTATTTGGTTGATGCTAGAAAGAAATTTAGAAAATTAAGAGGAGATACTATTTAGTTTTTGGTTGATGGTTGTTTGTTTTTAGTTCATATTTTTAAAACAACAACGAATACCACCAACCAAAAAACAATAACTAAAAACCAATTATGTACATATACAACGTAACAATTAATATAGATAATGCTGTTCATGATGAATGGTTAACCTGGATGGAAACTCATATTTTAGAAGTTTTAAATACAGGAAAATTTATCTCTGCCAAATTCACACAAGTTTTGGTAGAAGAAGAAATGGGAGGAAAAACATATTCTGTGCAATACACAGCAAATACACAAGCAGATTTGCACGATTATTACAAAGAAGATGCTGATGATTTAAGAATAAAAAGCTTACAAAAATTCGGAGATAAAATGCTTGCTTTTAGAACAGAATTAAAATTAGTGAAAGAATTTTATCCTACTGCAAATAAAAATTAAAATGAAGAAATTTTTATATAGAAATAGAAATTTAGTCTTGGCCTTAGCACTCTTATTAATTATTTCTGGAGCCTATACAGGATATCTTTTTTATGGAACAGAACCACATGAAACAACTGGTGGTTTTATCTGCGGAATAGGTTTTGGAATCCTGCTTATTTATTTTTCTATAAAGAATTAAAAATGATAAAAAAATATTGTTTTATCATTTTAATAACATTTGGTTGTGTAAAGAAAAATGAACGAGTTTCTATTGATAGAAATAGTAAATTAAAAAAAGTAATAACAAAAGATTCTCTTTTCATAAAACCAAAATACATTTCTTATAAATTTGATTTTCCTGTTGGAAAACCAAATGCAAAAGGATATTATAATGCTCAAAAATTTCAGAAAAATGATCATTTAGGTGATGATTGGAATTCTGTAAAAGGAGGTAATTCAGATTTAGGAGATACAATTTATGCTATATCTAATGGCTATATTTCTTCCGTTAAAAATTACAATGGTGATTGGGGAAATATCATCAGAATTATTCATTTTTTACCAAACGATAAAAAAGTAGAATCTTTATATGCACATTGTGATACTATTTTAGCAAAACCTAAAACTTGGGTAAAAAAAGGAGATCCAATTGGTACAATTGGAAATGTAAATGGAATATATTTTGCTCATTTACATTTAGAAATAAGAAATAAAATACATATGCCTATTGGAGCTGGTTATTCAAAAGATACAATTGGTTATTTAGATCCAACAAGGTTTATCAATAATAATAGAAATTAAATTAGCTTATCAATCATCTTTTAAAGCATTTGAGTTATTAACTTTTTTTATATAATCGTTCCTTTGTAAAAACGAAAAATATGAGAAATTTAATACTATTAATACTAACAGCAACACTTTTTAGCTGTGGAGTAAAAAAATTAGTAACCTCCAAAGAAAAAAGGTTTGAAGGAAACTGGTATTTAGAAAAAATAACGTACAATACAGATGCAAACTACAATGTAACGTTGTTTGATGACGCTTCTAAGTATTGCTTTGAAGGCAGTAGCTGGAAATTTTTGAGAGATAATAAATCAGGTAATTACGTAATCAACAAAACATCTTGCGAAACAGAAGTTAGAGATTTTACTTATATAATTGGAAGTGAGGATGAAGCAACTGGTTTTTACAATCTTACATTAACTCCAATGAATGGAAATACTAGTAAATCTTACAACTTATTCCTAAAAGATTTAGATATGACCTCCATGAAATGGCAAGAATCTAGAATCATAGATGGCGTAGAATTTACAATTGAAATGAAGTTCAAAAAGTTTGACTAATTTAAAATTAAAAGAACCTAAATTCATAATTTTTTACATTTTTGAAATTTATTTGCTTGTAGCATTTAAAAATCACGCCTAAATAATCTTGTTTTTTTAATCTTGATGTCATTAGAAATTTAGCCATTATTAACTGTACATTTGTGTAAAATGTAACAAAAGTAAATTCTATGTCTGTAAAAGCAAAAAAACATTTAGGTCAACATTTTTTAACAGATGAAACCATAGCCAAAAATATTGCAGATGCTTTAACAGAAGTTGGTTATGATCATGTGTTGGAAATTGGTCCAGGAATGGGTGTTTTAACAAAATACTTATTACAGAAAAAACCAAAAATTACCGTTTTTGAATTAGACAGAGAATCTGTGGCATATTTAAAAGACGTTTTTCCAATTGAAAACATCAACTTAAATACAACTAAAGAAAAATTTGAAATTATTGAAGGCGATTTTTTAAAGAAAGACATTCAAGAAATTTTTAATAAAGAACAGGTAGCCATTATTGGTAATTTTCCTTATAATATTTCTACGCAGATTGTTTTTAAAGCGATAGAAAACAGAGAATTCGTACCTGAATTTGCAGGTATGTTTCAGAAAGAAGTGGCTATGCGAATTGCAGAAAAAGAAGGCTCTAAAGTTTACGGAATTCTTTCTGTTTTAACTCAAGCTTTTTTTGATGTTGAGTATCTTTTTACAGTACCACCAACTGTGTTTAATCCACCACCAAAGGTAGATTCTGGTGTTATTAGATTCATCAGAAAAAAAGATTATTCACTTCCAGTAGATGAAAAACTATTTTTTAGAGTTGTAAAAACTGCTTTTAATCAACGTAGAAAAATGTTGCGTTCTAGTTTAAAATCTTTCAATCTTTCGGATTCTTTAAAAGAAGAACCTATCTTTGCGAAACGACCAGAACAACTATCAGTTCAAGAGTTTATTTCACTCACGCAAAAACTAGCAAATAATGCCATTTGAAATCACAGACGACTTTCTAGATAACCTTTCCGAACTTATTGCAAAAGACCATTCAAAAGAGATAACAGCTTTATTTGAGGACGTCCATTTTGCTGATATTGCAGAGGTTTTAGACGAGTTAGATTTCGATGAAGCTATTTATATCATTAAACTTTTAGACAGCGAAAAAACATCCGAAATTCTAACAGAATTAGAAGATGATATTCGTGAAAAAATCCTTGACAATTTATCCGCAAAAGAAATTGCAGATGAAATTGGGGAAATGGATTCTGATGATGCTGCAGATATCATTGGAGAACTTTCTATTGAACGTCAAAAAAACGTTATAAACGCGTTAGAAGATGATGTTCTTGCTGCAGATATTAAAGAACTTTTATCGTACGAAGAAAATACTGCAGGTGCTTTAATGGCAAAAGAATTGGTAAAAGTGTATGAAACTTGGACAGTTGCAGGTTGTATGCGTAGAATTCGTGGACAAGCCAAAGAAGTAACCAGAGTGCATTCAATTTATGTGGTTGATAAAGATGATAAACTTGTTGGGCGTTTGTCTTTAAAAGACTTAATAATCGCAAAATCCGACCAAAAAATTGCTGACATTTCTAAAGATTCTGTAGATTCTGTAAATGTTGATGAGGATGATGAAGAAATTGCTAAAATCATGGCAAAATACGATTTGGAAGCCATTCCTGTTGTAGATAAAAACAATGTTTTAGTGGGTAGAATTACCATTGATGATATTATAGATGTTATTAGAGATGAAGCTGATAAAGATTACCAAATGGCTGCTGGTTTCTCTCAAGATGTAGAAGCAAATGATACCATTTGGGAATTGACAAAAGCACGTTTGCCTTGGTTAATTTTGGCACTTTTTGGTGGTTTTGTTTCGGTTTCTGTATTAGGTAGTTTCGATGAAGCCATGGAAAAATACCCAGAACTTTTCTTTTTTACACCATTAATTGCAGCAATGGCTGGTAATGTTGGTGTACAATCGTCTGCAATTATTGTACAAGGTTTGGCAAACGATAGTTTACGAGGTTCGCTTTTTAGACGTCTTTTAAAAGAAATTTTGCAAGGTTTGTTAAACGGATTTGTTTTAGCAGCTTTATTAATGTCTGCAGGAATGTTATTTCTTGGTTTTCCATTAGATTTAGGAATTACAGTAGCTGCTTCTTTGATTTCTGTAATTGTAATCGCGTCAATTATTGGTACTTTTATTCCTATTATTTTAGCAAAAAGAGGTGTAGATCCAGCCTTAGCAACTGGCCCTTTTATAACCACAAGCAACGATATTTTAGGAATTTTAATTTACTTTTCTATTGCCAAATTGGTGTTAGGTTTTTAAAAGAGGTTTTATTTTTTGGAGCTATTTCCAGCTTTCCACTATATCTTTTTGCTGAGTTCTCGATACAAATTTGCAAAAAGGCAAATTCACTCGAACTAAGCAAAAAGGATGTCGTTTCAATCTGGGCTAGAATTGTTTGCTAATTTATTGCTTTTTTAAAGACTCATTCACAGTTTATTTTGTAGAAAGAACTCCACATACAATTTGTTATTTCAAAAGATTGCTAACAAAAACAAACCTTTTAAAAAAGATTCTTTCAGAATGACAAAACTGAATGGAAACTGGCTGGAAATTGATTGAAAACTTAGTAAAAAAAACTACAAAAAACCCATCCAATTTGTCACCCTGTAAGGGTCTCACAAAAAGATTGGCAACCCTAAACCCCCAAAAGATTCTTGCAGAATGACAAAACTGGTTGGAAATTAGCTAGAAACTAAATAAAAATTATTTAAGAACCGACCAAAAAAAAACACTAAACCCACTCAATTTGTCTCCCTGAAAGGGTCTCACAAAAGAGTAAGCAACTCAAACCCTAAAAGATTCTTCCAGAATGACAAAACTGGTTGGAAGTTGGATGGAAACTAAATGAAAAATTGTTTAAAAATTACATATAATTTTTCTTTAAAAAACCCCTATTAAAATTTCAACTTCACAAACAAATCCCAAATAACAACACCTGTCGTTACAGAAATATTCAAAGAATGTTTAGTTCCTAATTGCGGAATTTCAATACAAAAATCACTTGCATTTACAACTGCTTGTTGCACTCCTTTAACTTCATTTCCCATCACAATTGCATATTTTTGATTTTTTTCAGGGTAAAAAGCATCTAATTTCGTAGAATTCTCTGCTTGTTCAATCGCCAAAACTTTGACTTTTGAATCTTTTAAACTTTCAATTAATTCAAGTGTACTTTCAACATATTCCCATTCTACAGATTCAGTTGCACCCAAAGCCGTTTTATGAATATCTTTATTTGGTGGAGTTGCACAAATACCACACAAATAGATTTTTTCAATTAAAAAAGCATCCGAAGTTCTAAACACAGAACCAATATTATTCAAACTTCTAACATTATCTAAAACGATTATTAATGGCGTTTTTTTTGTTGATTTAAATTCATCAACCGAAATTCTACCTAACTCGTTATTTTTTAATTTTCTCATACTTTTGGTTTCGGGTTTCAAGTTTAAGGTTTCAAGTTGTGGATAACTTGAAACAAAAGAAACTAGAAACTTTTCTATCTTCGCAAAACTAATTGAAAAATTCCTAAACTTGGCAAAATCAAAAGTAAAAAAGGTAACTCCTTTAATGAAACAATACAATGCTATCAAGAAAAAATATCCTGATGCTATGTTGCTTTTTCGTGTGGGAGATTTTTACGAAACTTTTGGAGAAGATGCTAAAAAAGCAGCTGGAGTTTTAGGAATTACCTTAACAAAAAGAGGTGCAGGCTCTGATTCTGAAACGGCTTTGGCTGGTTTTCCTCATCATTCTTTAAACACCTATTTACCAAAATTGGTAAAAGCTGGAATGCGTGTGGCTATTTGCGATCAGTTAGAAGACCCAAAAATGACCAAAACTATTGTAAAACGTGGAGTTACAGAATTGGTTACTCCTGGAGTTTCTTTAAATGATGAAGTTTTACAAAGCAAAAGCAACAATTTCTTAGCAGCTGTTCATTTTGATACTTCCTCAAGCTCAGTAACAAAACAACTCGGAATTTCATTTCTAGATGTTTCTACAGGCGAATATTTAGTAGCGCAAGGAACTTCAGAATACATAGATAAGTTGTTGCAGAACTTTTCTCCAAGTGAAGTTTTAGTTCAGAAACAAAATAAGCAACAATTTTTAGAGCTTTTTGAAAACCGATATTATACGTTTTATTTAGATGATTGGGTGTTTCAAAAGGAATATGCCAATGAAACTTTACACAATCATTTTGAAGTAAAAAGTTTAAAAGGTTTCGGAATTCACGAAGTTAAAAATGGCATTATTGCAGCTGGTGCTGTGTTGTATTATTTATCAGAAACGCAACATAATCAGTTAAAACACATTCAATCAATCAGCAGAATTGCAGAAGATAATTATGTTTGGATGGACAGATTTACAGTTAGGAATTTGGAATTATATAATCCAAACTCTGTAAATGCAGTAACGCTTTTAAATGTGATTGATAAAACGATTTCACCTATGGGTGGTCGTTTGTTAAAACGTTGGTTGGCTTTACCTTTAAAGAATATTGATGAAATAAAAAACCGTCATGAATTGGTAAAATTTTTTATCAATTCTAATGATTTTTCTAAGACTGTTACGTATCAACTAAAACAGATATCAGATTTAGAAAGATTGATATCTAAAGTTGCCACAGGCAAAGCTTCACCAAGAGAAATTGTCTTGTTAAAAGATTCTTTAAAAGCAATTTTACCGATAAAAAGTGCCTCAGAAAAAAGCAAGAATACAACAGTTCAAGAATTAGGTAAACAATTACATACTTGTGAAGTTTTAATCACAAAAATTACAGAAATCTTATTTGATGATGCTCCTGTAAATATCAATAAAGGAAATGCAATTGCTGCGAATGTGCATCAAGAATTAGATGATTTACGTGCAATTTCAACCTCAGGAAAAGAGTATTTAGATGCGATGTTGGCTCGTGAAACTGAAGCCACAGGAATTACAAGTTTAAAAATCGCCTTTAATAATGTTTTTGGCTATTATATTGAAGTTCGAAATACGCATAAAGACAAAGTTCCTGAAGAATGGATTCGAAAACAAACCTTAGTTTCTGCAGAACGTTATATTACTGAAGAACTCAAAGAATATGAAACGAAAATTCTTGGAGCAGAAGAAAAAATTGCCAAATTAGAGCAAGAAATTTTTTCTAAATTATTGCAATATATTATTCAATTTGTGGATATAGTGCAAGAAAATGCACAAATTATTGCAAAAATCGATTGTCTTTTAGCATTTTCTGTGTTAGCGATTGATAACAATTATGTGCGTCCAATTATGGATGAAAGTACAGACTTGGATATCAAAAACGGACGTCATCCAGTAATTGAAAAGCAATTACCAATAGATCAAACCTATATTGCGAATGATGTTGTGCTGAATAGAAATCAACAACAAATTATTATGATTACTGGACCCAATATGTCTGGTAAATCAGCCATTTTAAGACAAACTGCACTCATTGTTTTATTAGCACAAATGGGAAGTTATGTGCCTGCTCAAAATGCAAAAATTGGAATTATAGACAAGATTTTTACAAGAGTTGGTGCTAGTGATAATATTTCTATGGGAGAATCTACTTTTATGGTAGAGATGAATGAAACTGCATCAATCTTAAATAACGTTTCTGAGCGTAGTTTAATTTTACTAGATGAAATTGGTAGAGGAACTTCTACTTATGATGGAATTTCGATTGCTTGGGCAATTTCAGAGTTCTTGCACGAACATCCATCGAAAGCAAAAACATTGTTTGCAACACATTATCACGAATTAAATGAGATGACTTCGACTTTTGAGCGCATTAAAAACTTTAATGTATCTGTAAAAGAGTTGGAAGACAATATTATTTTTCTACGTAAGCTCGTTTCTGGTGGATCTAATCATAGTTTTGGTATTCATGTTGCAAAATTGGCTGGCATGCCAAATATGGTGATTCATAGAGCAAATAAAATTTTAAAACAATTAGAGAAAAACAATAAAAACGCTGAAGTTAAAGATGTTTTAAAACAAGCTCAACATGAAGATATGCAGCTCAGCTTTTTTCAGTTAGATGACCCAATTTTAGAAAATATTCGTGAAGAAATCTTAACCATTAATATTGACACATTAACGCCCATTGAAGCCTTGATGAAATTGAATGAGATTAAGAGGATGTTGGTTAAAAAGTAGTTAATGTTTATGATTTTTAATTTTTCGCTTTTCAAAATAAGCGTCCATATCTAATCTTCTTTGTTGACTTTCTTCAAAAGTAAACGTAAAAAATTGTTTATATGTTTTGAATTCAATTTCTTTTTTCAATTTCTTTTTTATCCTTTTTGTTAGACTTTGAATTAGTTCTTTTTTGAAATAATCATTTATACTTTCATTAGTAATGTATTCAAAAAAACGATATGGATGACTAAAAAAGAGGGTTTTACCTATTTCTTTTGATTTTTCTTCAGATTCCCAAATATAATAACTAATTTTTTCCCAATCAAAAGTTATTCGATTTTCCGCAATTCTAGAGGCGTGCCAATCTTTTAACTCTAACATTAAAATTACTCCTAAAGAATCTCTATATGTAGTAATTTTTTCTTTATAAAATTTGTGTTCTCTAAGGCCTTTATTAAAGGTTGCACTATCAACAATTATAATGAAGTCTTTGTTTAAATATTTATAATCTTTATTTAAAAAATCTATCTTTTTTAAACTGTCTATTTTATTTTTACTGTTTTTTAAATAGTTTTTCTTATCCAGTTTTATTTCTTTTTGAGAAAAAATTGATGCTATTGTAAAAAATAGCATCAACGTTAATTTTATTTTTTTCATATCGTAATATTAATCACAAATTAATTAAAAACCACTTTCTGCACCAATTAATACAAAACAATCTGATTTTGGATATGCCACACAAGTCAATACAATACCATCTTCCTCTTGCCAACTATTTAAAAATGTTTGCTCTGATTGATCTACCTCTCCATTTACTAAATAAGCGGCACAAGTTGAAGATGCTCCTGCTCTATCAGAGAATGGCCACTCATCAAACCCATTTTCTTCAGCTTCATCTAATAAATATTGATCATCTGGACAATAAAATGAACGTGTTCCTCCATTACCATCAGCCCAATCCCAAGTAATTTGATAACTTGCCCTTTTTCTTGAGGTCTTTAAAATTTGTTCTTTAATTTCTTTTTTCCTTTTTATTGAATAATTATAATATTTTTTAACTGAACCATATTGTTTTAATATAAAATACTTTGAAGTTTTAGTAAAAGGAGTTTTCATTTGAAATAATTCTTCTACTTTTTCAAATGTTAATATTTCTTCTGGTAATGTTTCTTTTTCACAACTTACCATAGAAATACTAAAGATAGCAATTGTTATAATATTTTTTAAGCTTTTCATTTTTATATATATTTTTATTTTCCCTACTCTTTCGATTTTCAGAATATAAACTCGCCTACCTATTTTTAACGTCTTTTTATAGCTTTCACATATTTTGACAACCAAGGCAAATTGCTGTTTTCTTTTACCTTTTTAAATTTGTATTGTTTTTATTTTGTAAACATAAAAGATAAAAACGTACTTGTCAATCCCCCTTTAAGGGGAGACGCCTCCTCCTAAAGGGGGAAATGGTTTTTTTATGTATTTGATAATTAGCTATTTATAAAAAACCTTTTTACAACCAATTTATTCAGTAAAAAAATGGAAATGCGTAAAACAGCAAAAGGAAAGAATTATTTATTGGTTTTTGTGATAAACATCGATAATAAAAACTTCTATAAAAAAATAAAACCTAAAAGCAAAATGCTTTTAGGTTTTAGATTCTAGGGGTAGTTGAATTTTCTTCTAAATAGTCCTTTTTAAATCTAATAATTTGTTGGTAGCATTAATATAAGCATTATAAATAGCTTCATGCTTAACAAGTTCTTCAAAACTATAAGGTGCTTTTTCTAAACTCCCAATAATTTTATCGCCATTAACCATTGTAGAGGTTGTAAAACCATCAATAGCATCATGATGACCTATTGCAATAGAACCTTCAAATTTATTAATTTGTAAGTTTTCTACAGCTAATAAACTTTTGTTTCCAGAAGCTCTATCTATAAGATATACTTTTGCATTAATATTGTTAGCTCCTCTTACCTTTTTTACAATGTTTGTTTCTACATAAAACATAACATCGGAAGAAGGCCTGCACTCAAACTGTTGTTTGGATAACATGTCTACAACATTAATTGCTTCTAAGTTTAAACTTGTTTTTGGTAAAGGTGTTGTTTTTGTGCTAAAGGCAAATATACCAACTAACACCACAGCTAGCGCTGCGAGTTTTTTAAGGGATTTCATTATGTGGGGTTTTTTAAGGGTTACTGAACGCAAAGTTAAACCTTTTTATGACATTTGCAAGTTTCTTAAAATAAAAATTTAGTTATGAACAAAAAAAAGTTTTATTCGTAAAAGACTTAAAAACAAAACGCTATACTAAAACTTTGGTTATAAACTTTTTTTCAGCTCTAAAAATTAGATAAAAAAAGTTTAATTTTTAAAGATACTTTTGAATATATTTACTAGAATAACTATTATATTTGTACTACTATGAACACTATTATATTATTTATTGGTGGCCCTGAAATTTTTGTAATCATGCTAATTGTGGTTATGGTTTTTGGAGCAGATAAAATTCCTGACATTGCAAGAGGTTTAGGAAAAGGCATGCGTCAAGTAAAGGATGCTACAAATGATATTAAAAGAGAAATAAACGATAGTTCTAAAAAGCATGGTTTAGATACAGATATTAGCAAAGACATTAAAAAAGAAGTTGAGAGCGTTAAAGATAATATCGATGATTTAACAGGACCTATTAAAAGACAGCGTTAAGGTTTTCTCTAAAAATTTTTAACCAGACTTAATTATATTAAGCAAATTATTTTACTCGACTAATTGTTAAACCATCTCTAATAGGTAGCAAAACAGTTTCTAATCGGTTATCTGTATTTAAAAGTTTATTATATTCTAAAAGAATTTTTGTATCAATATCTTTAGGGTCTAATTCTTCTACAATTTTACCACTCCAAAGTACATTGTCTGACAAAATAATGCCTCCAGATTTCATTTTATCAATAATTAAATGAAAGTAATTGATGTAGTTCGATTTATCAGCATCCATAAAAACCAAATCAAATTGCTCATTTAAGCTAGGAATAATCTCTAAAGCATTCCCAACTTTTTGAGTTATTTGATGTCTAAAACCAGACTTTTCGAAATATTTATTCTGTAAAGTTTCTAACTCTTCGTTTTTATCAATCGTAATAATTTTTCCTTCGGATGTTAATCCTTCAGCAAAACACAAAGCAGAATAACCTGTATACGTTCCTATTTCTAAAATAACTCTAGGCTGAATTAATTTTGAAATCATCGCTAAAATTCTTCCTTGAAAAGCACCACTTAACATTCTAGGATTTAGAACTTTTTGCCAAGTTTCTTTGCTTAATTCTTGTAAGATTCTAGGTTCTTGTTGTGAATGTTCCACAACATAATCATCTATTTTTTCTGGTAAAAAGTGCATATTTTTTTTTGGTTGAGCAAAGTTGTAACTTCACCTACTTGTTCATAAATCTCTTTTGATTGCGCTTAGAAAGAGAAAGCCAAAAATACAAAAAACGGAATTTATATTTCTATAAATCCCGTTTCAATCTAACAAAAAATCAAAAATTGTAGCTTATCAAACTACAAAACGTTTATACTCTCATTTTTTTAAATTCAAGAGCTAATTTTTCTTTATCTGCTTGCG
>Ga0115565_10000666_pt1 | contig 29333 bp, 16 predicted proteins | sample COGITO_mtgs_1105_FD_87199 | JGI IMG/M metagenome (GOLD analysis project Ga0115565, IMG submission 87199) | Pelagic marine microbial communities from North Sea - COGITO_mtgs_110530 | ecosystem: Environmental > Aquatic > Marine > Epipelagic | place: Germany:Helgoland, sampling site Kabeltonne... | reverse complement strand
TAGTACAGAGCTTAAAGAAAAACATGTTTCACCCTCGAGTGTAAGCGCCATTGAAAAAAAATTAAACAAGTTGAAAATTCAATTTAGAGCAAATAATGCCATTCATCTTGTTGCCTTAGTAAAAGATCTAGGGCTTATTTAATGCCGTACATAATCATTTAAATATATGGGTAAGTATCTAAAGGTTGTATTTTTTCTACTCGCTACTTTTACGTTAACCCCATCAGAGTAAATTTTATCCGATTCTAAAAGTTCAACTAAGTTATAAATTACAGATATAGTGAAAATCAAAACAAATAAAAGTGATCTTACTCTAATACCCCCAATCATTATGAACGATAGGCAAACTATTCAATTGGTTTCTGTGCAATCTCCATTTTGGCATAAACTGATCCATTAATGAAATGAAACGTGCATTATGATTTCGTTCGTGAAGATGAATTAATTCGTGAACTAAGATATATTCAAGGCATATTTTAGGTTTTTTAGCTAACTCTAGATTTAACCAAATACGCTTAGCATCTACATTGCAAGCGCCCCATTTTGTTTTCATTTGCTTTACGCCCCAATGATTTGCTTTTACACCTATAATAGCTTCCCATTTTTCTAATAATTCTGGGATTTGAGCCTTGAGCTCTTTACGGTACCATTCTTTTAATACGTTTGCTTTTTCTTCGACGGTAGCTGTAGGTTTTACCCAGAGTTGAAGTTTATTTGTACCGGTTATTTCTACCTTATTATACCCATTATGATGATTCACATTCAGTAAATATCGCTTTCCTTTAAAGTAGTGACTTTCTCCAGAAACATAATCTCGTTTTGTTTCTCTTGCTTGTTCTTTAAAGTTCTTTACATTCTTTTTAATCCATCCCAATTTTGAAATAGCAAAAAGACGTAGAACTTCATAATCAGTTTTAGTAGGAACAGATAATTTTATAACACCGTTAGGAGGATATACGGCAAGGTGCATATTTTTAATATCTTTACGCAACACTTCGACTTGCACATTTGCAAATGCAATGGTTTCTGTTTTAATACTCATTTTGCGCTTTTATAACTTCCATTATTTGTAATGTTGTGTCGGGATCATTTACTACAGTGTTTACGGCAAGCATTAATTTCTTTTCCTTAATTCCACCATCACGCCAGCCATCTAGTTTGTTGTCCATCACCACTTGATGCACTCTGAGAGCTAGATGCTCATTATTCTCTAGGTTATCATACAACGCTTGTTTAGCTCGAGAATCTATAGTAACTGGATAATTTGAGCCGGTAGCTGGTTGCGCCACACGCTCTGCAAGGTTTTTTATCTTTTCTAGATACTCTTGATAAGAAATCGTTTCTTCTTTCCTGAGCAGAATAAGTTCGTCGAGTAAAGCAGACATTTTCTCGTAATATCTAGGATTTGCCTTTGCTTCTTCAACTATGGCTTTTCTTACGTTGTTCTCTATTGTCTCTGCAACTGCTTCCCTGCTGCGCTTTGTTTCATATTCTGGAACTGGTTCTGAAACGTGAACGATGAGATCTACCAGCGATTTATTTTCAAAGTCAGAGATTTTCTTGCTTGACTTTGCATCTAGGTACATATCCATTAACTGCCGCATACCAGGTTCAAAACGCTTTAAGTCTATGTAATCACCGCTGGCTCTTTTTATAGTTTCTCTTAAGTCAGCATAGTATTTTACTTCTTCTTTGATGTCTTGTGCTTGTTTACTGCTATATCCCAGTTTATGAATTTCATTAGCCACGTTTGCATAAGCTCTTATTAGACTCACTGTAGCTTTGTAAAGCCCAACACGTTTTTCTTCAGTAGCTTTTATATCTGATGGGTTTTCTGTGTTACCGCAAAAGAATTTTATGTAAGACGGCTCATTTTTAGGGTGTACAGGTTCGCACATTGCTCGCATTACTTCTAGAGCTGTTTCAAGTCGATCTTTGCTTTCGCGAAAGCGGTCTTTTAATAATCCTTTTACATCATCTTCATCATAATCATCAAACGCTTCTGAGGTATAATCACCTATGGATTTTTGAAGGCTTTTGAATAAATCCTTATAATCTACGATATAGCCATAGTCTTTATCCTCTGTGTCTATTCTATTTACACGACATATGGCTTGAAATAAACCGTGATCCTGCATTTTCTTATCTATGTATAAATAAGTAGCAGATGGCGCGTCAAAACCTGTGAGCAGCTTATCTACTACAATAAGCAACTTCATTTTATTAGGTTCATTTATGAATTGCGCTTTCGCGAAAGCTTCAAAATCTTCTGTAGATTGTCCTTTAAGCATCTTTGTGTACACATCATACTTTAAGAGCTTATCTGTAGGACTATCTTCTCCGGTTTCTTCTCCTTGAATATCGCCGTGATGTGGTTGGTATGAAGTAATAATAGCACAATTTTTGAATCCTGCACTTTGAAACAGTTCGTAATATTTACAAGCTTGGTATACAGAACCAGAAACTAACATCGCATTTCCTTCTCCTGTATATAATCGAGGCTTGGTGTCAAAATCGTGAATAATATCATTTACAATTTTTGCCAAGCGTGATTTAGAACCAAGCACCTTTTGCATGGTACCCCATTTTTGTTTGAGTTGAATTTTTGCGACATCAGTTAAACCTCTAGTCTTAACATCAAACCACTCATCGATTCTATCTTGGTCTGTAATGAACTGTTCTACATCACGTGCTTCATATAATAAATCGAGTACAACACCATCTTCTACAGCTTCGTCAAATTTATATGGATCGCCTATGTAGGGACCAAAGACTTCAATACTTTTCTGTTTGTCTTTTTTAAGGAGTGGTGTTCCAGTAAAACCTATAAAGAGTGAGTCTGGCAAGATCATCTTCATTGCATCGTGTAGCTTTCCAGATTGTGTGCGGTGACACTCATCTACAAAAACATAAATATCCCCTTTGGCTTTAAAATCTGTAGGCAAACTGTTTTTTAATTCTTCTATATAAGAATCATAATCACCTTCATCAGACTTTCTGCCAAATTTATGAATCAGGCTACACACCAGCGATTCATTTTTTTCATTGAGCGTAGCTAGCAGGTCGCGACCACTTTTAGTCCTGTAGATGGTTTCATTGACGCCAGTAAATAGCTTTTCTATCTGATCATCTAGTTCTTGTCTATCTGTGATTATTAATACACGGCTGTCTTTTACATTCTCGCGTATCCATTTGGTAAGCCACACCATAGTAAGGCTCTTTCCAGAACCTTGGGTATGCCATAAGATTCCACCTGTTTTGGTTTTTACGTGTGTTTGTGCGGCCGTAATACCAAAGTATTGATTAGGTCTACATAGCTTTTTTGTGCCTTTATCAAATACGATAAAGTCGTGTATGATTTCTAATAATCTTGATTTCTCACAAAGCTGACTAATTTGTTTATCTATTAAATAATCAAACTTCTTTGTGCTTTCTTCTTTCCATTTTAGGTAATACTTCTCTGAAGTTTCAATAGTACCATAGCGTAAACCTTGAGTGTCATTACCAGCCATTACCAGCTGCATAGTGGTAAAATACTTTTCTATAAACTCAGGTTTCTGATTGTCTAGATTTTGACGGATTCCTTCAGATACGCCTACCTTACTTCTTTTTAACTCGATAATACCGACGGCAATACCATTTACAAACAAAATTACATCTGGTCTTTTAGTATGCTTTCCTTTTACAGTGACTTCTTCTGCTACGGCAAATTCATTGCCTGTTGGGTTATTCCAGTCTATGAGCCACACGGTTTCTTTGGGTTGCCCTAATTCTTCTCGTACGGTAACACCATAACGCAGGAGTTTATAGACTTCTTTATTGGTTTCATACAAGTCTCCAGATAAGCTAGTAGCCGCTTTGACCAATTTGTCTACTGCTTTTTGAGCCAATGTTCTAGAGTACTTACTATCTTTTATTAAGTAATCAAAAAGCAAATTTTCTTCTATGGGTTGAGTACGCTCTTGTTCTTCCCAATTACCCAAATAGGTATACTGCAGTTCGTTTTGAAACAGCTGTAAGATTCTATTTTGAGACTCGCGTTCTGATTTGCCTATGTGGTTCATAAAAATTTCTTTTGAATGTAATCTGAAGCTATTTCTACTAAATCTTTTGAGTTAATACTAGTACTGAATAAAATCTCCTCTCTTTTATTTATTAACCAGTTTTTTCCATTAAAAAACAGTATTTCAGTGTTATTATATTTTATTGTGCTCCATTCTACCAAATGCTCATAGAATTGAAAACCATCTAAATTTATCTGAGGTTTAGAAGAAAGGTGTAGTTTCAAAGCTTTACCTAGATAATTGATGTGGCTTCCAGTTAATGTTGTTCTTGTCATCAATTCAATATTTTCAGATAGTTCGTGATAAACAAATAAATTGTGATCATTAATCAGAATTTCAGGATATTTTGCGAAATAGTACTTATAGTCTTGTTCTAAAGGAAGCGCAATATGTTTTAAATCAATCTTGTCAATGATTAAATATTGAAATAATTTTTTAAATACTTTAATTTGCCTTGGATTTTCATTAGCGTTATTATTAGCTAATACTCGATTCCATTTATTTGCCTTTCCCGCATAAAAAACTGGACCGAGGCCTGACCAAGAAACGTGGGTTGTATAGTCTCCTATTGAAAACAAGGCTTGATATAAAAATTTGTCTTCACTTCTCCACACTTCTTTAAATTTTTCAACAGCAAAATTAGGATCCCATTTTTCTTGAAATAAAAACATAAAGTTGACAAGCCATCCGTCTAAATAACCGTGGTCTTCTAAAGATTGAAGTGCCTCCTTTTTTTCTGGAAATTTAATAACGATTTTTGCTTTTTCAATTTCGTGACTTAAAATCTTATTATTTGTTTCTAAAGAAATAAGACTTTGATATGGGTTTTTTACGGTTATTAATTGATGAATAGTTTGAATCAATTCTGAATATCTTGATGGTCTTAAATCTGATACGTATTCTGTTTTTTTAGACTGATTTGTATTGATTAAAATATGCCTATAAATTCTCACAAAATCTCGATAATTTTCATCCTCGAAGTCAGCAAGTTCAAATTTTAAACTGTACGATAATTGTGCGTATAACAAAAGACGTTCAAAATGACCAAAGCCGACATTAGTCAAAAGTCTTTTTACATTATTTGAGAACAACTCATCTTCATAATTTCTATCGCTTACAGTTTTGCATAAAAAGTCAAATATATCAGTGATGTATTTAATATTTTCTTTGGTGACTAAATCACTAATTGAATTTGGGAAGCTGTAATTATTTGGTGTTTCTATGTGGTTTTGTGCATTTAGAAGATCGAACGAATAATTTAAAATATTATAAATGGCTGTGTCATATTTAACTTGTGCCTTAACCGTCCAGTTCCAAATACTATCACTCCAAGTTTCATCGATATCACGGGCAAAATCTGTCTTCATTTGAGATCCTAGATTTTCCTCAATCTGTGCCAAAAGATTTGCTTTGAAGTTTTCAAATTTTGACAGAGGTAATCCTCTAGCATTCATTTTTATATAAAACTCATCTGAAAGCTCGATTGCATTAGGATTTAAAAATTCAAACTGTATTAGTTTTGAATTTAGGAGCTTTCTATACCAATCCTCTATAGAATCATCTTTAAAAACATCTTGAATACAGTCTAATGTACTCATCATTGCCGCAATAGTAGCATCTTGTTGCCAAGGTAAATAGAACCATTTACTTGATGTAAGATTCTTTGAAATTGTATCATCAGACAACGAAATCTCCTTACTGATTAGATTATAAATAAAATCTTGACTATTAATCCTTGTTTCGTAGTTGAAATATGGTTTGCCATTTTTAATCAGCGCATCTTTGAATTGCTGATAGTCATCTGACTTTTTTGCCAGAAACCAATGAATTAAAAAAACTGTTGTTAATCTCTGTTGTCCATCAATAGGAATTAACTCATTCCCGATATCTGTTTCATAGCCAAAGATAAAATCTAAATTAATTACCTTGTCTAATTTTAGATTCTCATAGATATATTCTAAAAACGGTATTAGCTTATCTCTATTGTCTATTTTACCCTGCACATAATCTCGTTGTAAATGCGGTATAGTAATACAATAATCATTAATAATTTCAATAAAACTAAATTTGGTAGACGTATTCATTATGATTATAATTTCTGTGTTAACTGAGACTCTAAAAATGAAGTGTACGAATTCATATCCATTTTAGTCCAAATTAATGGCGATGTTGTTGCATTCGTGAATTCCTTTAAAAACGCGCTTTTAGTTAACGGCAATACAAATTGACCACCTAAATCTTGCGAAATAATTGCTTTCCTTTTGAGTGGAAAAATATCATTCTTATAACCTCTATTTGTCGTTCTATCTAAAAGACAAAGGTTACCTATACCGTGTTCCTCATCCGGATTTATATCGGAATCTTTGATGCCAAAATGTGTTTTGATTTTAGTTAATAAAGGTAAAAAGGGTAATCCTTCTGTATTAAGATACAAATAGATTTCTTTCAAAATCTCTTGAAATTCGCCACTGTCTATTTCATCTATATTTTTGCAATCTTCAATTTTGCAATTATTGTAAGATTTGAAAATATTAGATAAGAATTGTCTTTGACTTTTAGTTGATTGCGTAATCTCAGAATCTAATGATTTTATGTGCTCAATATCATATTGTTGCGATTTAAAACGAAAAAAACTAAAACGATAATCGATGTTGGAATTTTTGTTAATATGTAAAATATTTACCCATAATAATATTTTCCTTATCAAATAGGAATCGTTACTATAATTCAAATCACCGATAGAAGAGGCATTGATTTCTTCATCTACAATTTCTTTGACTTTTTCCTTAAAATCGTCTGAGTCTTCAGAGCCTTTAATTTCTGATACTAGATCATTGAAACGATAGCCAACATAATCTGACAAAAGAAACCCAACTGTATGATAAAGATCATTATCCTCAAACCAGTTATAAAACAATCTAAAATGTTCTTTTAGCTTTCGCCACACATCCTTGCTTTTTTCATTTTTGAGCTTTTCATTGAATACTAAAAACGAAAATTTAGGGTCCGACGGATTGAAATCAAAGTCGTTATTAGTCAAAGCATAATGATCTAATAAAAATCCGATTCTATTATCCTGATCCTCAGATGATGCATTAAGAAAAGACCAAAACTCATCATCATTGAATAACGTTTCAATTTGTTCCCATTCTAATGCGATATCTCTTCGCTCTTCTGGTGTTTCTTTTGACGTTGCAAAACTTCCTAAAAACAACGCTTTTATTAATTCTGCGTTTGTTAATTGAATTTTACCACTGTTCAATCTCCTAAATACTTTATGTGCAGCTACATCATCTTCAATATCAATTTCGTACCAAATAAGCTGAGACCTGAACAATAGAACAGATTCAAACAAATTGATATCAGGTCGTTTTTCTTGAGGTTTGAAAAATTTATTTATCGTATTATAAGCTTCGTAAATATGGTGAAAATCAATATTGTCTTTTGCTATATTTTCCACATCTTCACTTAGACCTTCTTCTACAAGCTTTCTTAGATAATGATAACTCTTTGCCCTAGTTTTATAAATAATTTGAAACTTGTTGTTTACAAACTCTTCTTTAAAACGATTGTTAAGAAATGTTATTAGCAAGAAAAGGGTGGTCAACCTTTGTTGCCCGTCAATTAATTCAAAATACTGATATTCTGACAAAATTTTGAATCCATCTATATCTGCCAAACGCTCGTCTGTATGAAGCATTTTTTTCAATACAATAGGCTGCAAACAGTAGGATTGATTTAAGTTGTTAGTTGAAGTTTCTTCAAATTCAAATAAATCAGTAATTAACTGTTTTACCTCCAATGGTGTCCATTTGTATCCGCGTTGATAATCTGGTACAAAAAAGACCGAATTAGATGGTATGTCTTTTACCTTAACTGTTTTAATCATTCTTTTATTTAATTGCCTTAAAATTCAAATTCTTTTAGCTTCTTATATTTGATAATGTATCTCCCATCACACCAATCTTGTTTTAAAAATTACCACCTCCCACATTATCCCTTGTTTCATTTACTTACATTTTCATCATTACTAACTTTGACAAGGTCAAACAAATCGGTAGCACTATTCAAATAATAAGCTTTGTAGCCGCCGTTTTTGCTGTTATCCTCCCAAAGCTGCTGCATAAGCGGACTCATACTATAGAAATCGTTCATCCCATTACGCCAACTATTCCAAACCTCTTTATCTATGCGACCTCTGTCATACCAGTAGAATTCCTCGGCGCAGAGGTTGAAGTATTTTCTTATGGTAAGCGTATTTATAGCTTCTTGTTCTTCACCATAACTGAGATTGTTTTGAGGTAATTCTGAGTCAATTAGCACTAATAGATTTGGAAGCAGCTTTTCAAATTCATCACTGAACTTTGTATGCAATTCCATTTGCATTTTGTCATTTGCTATTTTTCTGGAATGCTTGTGATGACGATACGTAAGACAGATAGCAACTACAGCAATTATAACTGGACCAAGGTCTTTTAAAACCTCAATAATTTTAAAGAATACCTCCATCACACCAACCTCGTTTTACCAGTAAGCAACTCCTGCATCATCCCTTGTTTGATATGCTCGTATTTCTCTTTTTTAATTTCAAGTTCTTCAAGTTCCATATCAATATCATACAATATTTCAGCAATAGCTGACTGTTCCTCTATTGTAGGTGGTAAATTGAAAATTATCTTTTTTAGATGTGCTGGACCAAAATTTGGTTGTGCACCTCCTGTGATTAGAAAGTCAATTTGGTCTTTAAAAAAAGTAGATTTCAAAAAAATCAATAGTAATTTATAATCTAAATTTTCTTTTGGTTTAAATCGAATTACACTAGTATTCATAACTAGTGGTAAATCCTTTTGCCTGACAACCGCTGTTTTACAATAAGAATTTCCTGAACTTGCTACAACAATATCATTCTCGTCTATTTCAAAGTGTTGGTACATTTTATTAAACTCGTCCCAAGAAATATGTCTTTGCGTTTTTTCTAAGTCTAAATAACCGTCAACTAAATTCGTAATATTAATTACTTTAATACCTCTGCCAGTAAATTGCCATTTTCGTAAGCCAGGTCCTTCTTGATACCAAGCAACTTCATCTAAAAGCGTCTCCATCCATTCCCCATCAAAACCATCTAAGCGTTTTCCTCCTTTGCTAGGTGGCGTTAACAACTGTTGCATTGCGCCTTGTTTGATGGCTTTCTTTTTGGCGATGAGTGCGTCTATACTGCTAATTAACTCATCTACATCACTTAATGCCGTGGCAATGGCTTTTTGTTCGGCTAGGGTTGGTGGTAGTGGTACTAACCAATGTTGTAGTTCCCCAACATTAATGTGTTTCATTGTTGTACCAGTTTCTAGCTCTACTAATCTAGCTCTACCTTGCTTTGAATTAAAGTACTGAGTGTAGTACCACGGATACGCTTTATTACTTTTAAACCTAGAAATAATTAATGCGTGGCAATTACTTCCTTCTAGTTCTTTTGGTACAATTGTAGTTAACCCTACATCACCTGTCTGAACTGTTAATAAATCTCCTTCTTTTAAATCAGATTTTTTATTTCTTTTATGAAATTCAGGGTTAACTTTCTTGACTCCTCTGAAGTTGAATGAATTTTCCTTGACATTATAGCCTTGGATATAGATAACTCCATCTCTTGCTTCAGTATATTGAGATTTGGCAGTACCTACAAAGCCATTCGTCATTAATGTTGTTAAAGACCTCATAGTTGCAACATCCCAATCTTCAGGAATCAAACCAATCTCAGTCTGCTTAAAACCATTTTTTATTCCTAATTCCATACCAATCCCATTTTTGCAAGGTGGCTGGCTACTTTTTCTTCGGCATTTGTTGTATGCTCGGTCAATTGTGGTAAAGCGTTTTCATAACGTTCTGCAAGTTCCTTAATGCGCCCAGTGAGGCGCTGTGAGATACTGTCTATTTCACTTTGTAATACGGCTCTTATAGATGCGAGCCATTTTTTATCAACTACTAGGGTGCGTACTTCGGCTTCAGTAAGTAGTCCGTATTGTTTTAGGGTGAGCTCGTCTAGTGCTGTTTCGGCTGCTTTAATTTGCTTTTTAAGCGTGGCTTCTTTCGCGAAAGCGGTCAACATTTTGTTACCCAAATCGTAGGCTTCTTTTTCACTGGTATCGCCATTTATACTTTTTAGGTACTTAGTAAGTGTGGTTTTGGTGATCGTGCCTTTTTCATTAGTGGCATCGGCTAGTAGTCCTTCTTCGCCAGCGTGTTCTTCGTTGTAGCTTGTAATTTCGGCTTGCTTGGTTTCGAGCGTACTTATGAGATCATTTAAGGCTTGTTGCTCGTCTGCTAGATAGTTGTCTATCACCAGTTGTTTAGGAATCAAGTCACAGGTCCAGCCTTTATCTACCTCTTTGCCTTTGCTGTTTTTTTCTAGTACACGTTTGGTGGTGGCTACCCAGCCATCTTCGGCAAGTAGGTATACATCATCCTTCATCATATCATTCCAGTAATCCATAAAATGCTGGTACATCGCATAGGGATTTACCAGTGGTTTACCGTTGTACTCGTGTAGGAGCGCTTCAGAGATGTGTTTTTCTAGTTTTTTGGGTGCGGTAAGTTCATTAATACCTTGTAGGTCGTCATAGATCTTGGTCTTCCAACTTTCAAAAACCAAAGCCAACTCATCACTATATGCGGTAAATTCTGGATGCTCGTAAATAGCACTTTTTATATCACTGGTAGCTACGTTTAATTGTGAGTAGCTTTCGCGAAAGCGAGAAAACAAATGAGATTTGAGCGTAGGATATACTTCCCAAAAGCGTTGCAAGCCGTTTATATCACGGTCTGGAATACCACCGCTAAGATGCGCATTGAGGTCTTGAATATCTTCTGCCTCTTGGGTATCTATATAGCGTGGTATATTGAGGTTGTACTCGTTTTTTTCAATCTCGTCAAAAGAGACAAAGCGTGCATACTTTTCTACCTCGGTCTGTGTGTTAAACACATCTACAATCTGGTGAATGTCTTGCTCGCGCAGTCGGTTTTTGTTTCCATCTTTTATAAAGCCTTTGCTGGCGTCCATCATAAAGATGCCCTCGCGACTGTCTGTATTTTCTTTATCAATCACAATAATGCAGGCAGGAATACCGGTACCGTAAAACAAGTTGGCTGGCAAACCGATTACGCCTTTAATCAACTTGCGTTCTATGATGTTTTGCCTAATGGCAGCCTCTGCATTACCTCTAAAAAGGACACCGTGCGGCAAAATAATGGCGCCTTTACCAGTGCTTTTAAGCGATGCGATAATGTGCAGTAAAAAGGCATAATCACCATTTTTATCTGGTGGCACGCCATAACCTCTAAAACGGTTGTAGGCATCATCTAGCGGTACAATACCACTATCCCAGTTTTTAATAGAAAATGGTGGATTTGCCACCACAAAGTCAAAACGTTTTAATTTTCCGTTTTCATCTTTAAACTGTGGTGATGCAATGGTGTTTTTACCTGCAATAGAAGCCTCTGGGTAACCGTGTAGCCACATATTCATAATGGCAAGACCTTTAGTCGCTACGTCTTTTTCTTGACCATAAAGTGTTAAGCCATTTGGCGCTTCACCAGCTACTTTTAAAAGTAACGATCCAGAACCACAAGTTGGGTCATACGCACTATATGATGGCTTGTCTGCTTTATGTACGTCTATCACTTTAGAAAGAATACGAGATACCTCGGCCGGTGTATAAAATTGCCCTTTACTTTTGCCAGATTCGGTGGCAAAGTGACGCATTAAAAACTCATAGGCGTCGCCGAGTACATCATCATCTTCGGCACGGTTGTTCTTAAAGTTGAGCGCAGGATTCTCAAAAATGGCAATAAGCTTAGAAAGCAATTCTACTTTCTCTTTGCCGCTACCTAGTTTTTCATCATCGTTAAAATCTACAATCTCTAGCGAGCCTTCTAGTCCGTTTGAGGCAAAGAGTGGTCGTAATATTTCTTTATTAATACGGTCACCTATATCTGGCTGCCCTTTAAGCGCCACCATATCATCAAAAGAAGCGCCTTTTGGCACTTCTATCAAACTCATTGCATCGCCCGTATATTTATCACTTACATACTTTACAAAAAGCATTGTAAGTACGTAGTCTTTATATTGTGAGGCGTCCATACCGCCTGCGCCTCTTAGTTTATCACAGCTTTCCCAAAGGGATGAGTAGAGTTCTGATTTTTTTATTGCCATTTGTTATTGTTTCGTTTAGGCTATCTTCAGTGGGCCTTATTGATATTTGTATATACGCTTTCGCGAAAGCGTACATCTTATCGTAAAAGTAAGGCTTACCATATAACTAATCGCATACTATTGAAACTCTATAAAAACGGGTAAGTGATCTGACAGCGTACGTGCCATCTTAAGGTTTTCACAGTTCTTAACAATATCAATGCTCCCCATCTGAGAGAATGATACACCATTCGTTGCATATATATTATCAATTGGGTGATTTCTGTAGGCACCGAACTTGCATTTCACTTTAAGTGTCGTTTTGGTATTTATTAGGGCATTTTTAAATCCCCGCGAGTAGAACTTATCCCATACCCTATGTTTTTCATCTAGATTAAAATCACCTGCAATAATCACTCTGTTAGATTGCAGCCTGTCCGGGTACTTAATAAAATGCATTATTTCTTCTTCTGGTTGAGCATCATACCGTCTAGAGTGAAAGTTTACTAAATAAAATGGGGCATCCATATTTTTAGCTTGGAACAAACCTACATACGGTTCCCGGTCGCAAACAGTGGCTAGATTACTATCTAAATATGGTACGCTGAGCAGTTTTACGCTGGCGGTCTTCCATAAGAATGCATAGCGCTCTCTTTTGTAAACAGACGGACTTTGTGTTGGGTCACTTATACGGTAATCCCATTTTACGCCCATACGATTAAGTGCATCTGCAAGGCGGGCGACTGCTTGCGCGCCTTTAGGATTTTTTGCTACAACCTCTTGAATCGCGACGATATCAAAATCTCGCACCACTTGAGCGATTTGCTTTATCTCTGTATCGTCTTTACTACCGCCAAAATCTCTAATGTTCCAGGACACTAGACTAGTTGCAACAGTCGTTTTTGACCTTTGAAATGAATTGGTTTTAGGTACGACAGTAGACAACCTCGTCTTCTCGACCTTGTAGGAATTTGTCGCATCTTGAGATGGGATAGCTTGCGATGGTTCTTCTTTGCAAGATAGCTGTAAACAAAGAAGCGTGATTATTAAATAGTTGGAATATTTCAAGCGATATTATTTGTCTAAATGATTACCGTATCTCTAATCAAGATTAGGAGAACACTCTAAATTATCGCTGTACGGTTCTATAAAATTCCAAAAGGCTTTCCCAGCACTATCTAAATAATTCATAGCATATTTAAGTTTTGTATTAGATCCTACTTGATATATGTACTCCGTACAACCGTACGAATATTTACTTTTAAAACAAACTATGGCAAAACAGTACTTTTGATAATCTTTATATACATCGTAAAAAGTTACTTTTGAAATGGCTTCGCTGGTATAGCTGTTATAGGTTGTTCCATAATTCTCAGATTTTATAGAGGCTATAAAATCTTCACAAGTTTGTGATGTAGCGGTATACACAGAAAATAGTAGCAATGTAAAGATTGTAATTTTTTTCATCATATATTTAGTTAATGTGAGTACAGCTATTAGTGTACTATAAACTCCTTGATAATACCATCCATATTTGATGGAAGGTCTGCATTTTTAATACTGTAACGTTTTACGCCCATTGCTTCTAACCACTCACTCCAATAGGCTCTTATAATATCTCCTTCGTAAGGATTTTTAGGATCTGGGTTGATCCCTAAAACCAATACTTCTAAATTATCTAAGCCCATTGTTGCAGGAATAAAACCATACTCATCTTCTACCATTCTATCCTTCCAGTCAGACTTATTAAGACCAAACTCTCTAATGGTTTGAGGTGTTAAAAAAGTTGTTTTGTTACCTTCTGTCATTTTAGAATATTTGTGATAGATATAGCCATCTGTAAGTACCACTAGAATATTTCTATAAGCACTATCTATGCAATAATCTTTTACTTTATTCTTAAAAAACTTCCACGTATCTGATCCTACATATTTATCATCCTCGATGGCTAGCTTGTATATTTCTAATGGTTTTGTGGCATACGTCTGCTTTATTTCTTCTAATAACTCAAAGCTAGCAGTATTGCGTGTGACCTCATATTTTAAGTCATTAGAAAAAGAATTAATATTCTGATTTTTTGGCGCAGGATCAAAAAACACTTGCATTTTGTCGTTCATTTGGCGTACCTTTTTTGTTTTGAGGTGAGTATCCAGTGCTTCCGAAACAGATTTTATGTATGCAGCGTCTCGCATATAAAAATCCATCGTTGCATTGGGGTACTTTTTAGGATTAATTCTATCGGACAGGTCTAACAGAAAACTAATGTTAAGATCATCTGTTTTTGCTTTTCTTGAAAGCGCTTGATTATTAACGTTTCCCAAGTCATTTGTAGTTTCCTTTTTCTCCTCTGTGCAAGAGAAAAAAGAACACAATACGAGTAGACTTACAATATTTTTGAATGTATTAATCATAGCTTTAGTTCTTTTCAAATACAATATTTTGGAAATCCATTTCATTAATTTTTAGATTTTTCAAGTGCTCTTGAGCCACCACTTCACACTTTGACCTGATCTCATCAAGTTGCTTTATTGGAAATTGAAGTTCTGAGTTTATCGCTTGATACCAGCCTTCAACGTATTGATAATGGTAATGCAGGTATTCTTTTACTGGAAAAATAAATCCGTCTATCTTAGATTGAAGTTCAGCAATCTTACCATTAATTGATGTAATTTCTTGCTGCACTGATTCTAACTGGACTTCGAGCTCCTCTTTTTTAAGCATAGCATCTTTAATAGACTCTTTCTTATTACGAATGAAACCCTTGATTTTATCAACATTTTCGTGCTCTTTCATCACAAAATCAAACACAAGTCCCCATATGATATACACTACAAATCCTGCGAATATGATCCCCCAGAAATTGACAGAATTTATCGCATCGGTTGGGGAAAAGCTATCCCCTAATTTCGCATTATATAAGAATATTTTTTTTTCGATTAAATATGCGAGTATCACGTCGAAAATAAACGTTAAGACAAAAAGAGCGAATACCTTGAAATAGCCACTCCATCCTTTGACTTTTAAAAACATATGAACAAGATATCCCAGCCCCATAAATACAAACGGAATAGTCCCTACGAAAACAGCTTCTAACCAACCGTCAGTCATGGCCTTTCCCAACGCATCTGCATCAAAGATTGCTGCAGATAATGTATCGGTTTCAAAATCCTTAAAAAAAGCAGAGTAGGAAGCAGAAATATAGAACACAAACAAATAGATGGTGATTGGTAGCAGTAAAAAGAGACCAATATAAAATTGAGCCTTTGGCCGTTTATCAGAGTCTATTCCATATTTTTCTGGATTCTCTTTTACGTCAATCATTTCGAATTTATGATTATCTATTCCGTGAATAATAGACTTCATTTGATCATTATTTATCGTTCGAACAGTCTCTCGTTTTTTTAACTCAGTACGTTCTCTTTCTTGCTGCTCAACGTAAGGTTGCTTTAAAATTTGCTGCTCATTAAGCTGTTTCCTACAAAGATTTTCAAAACTATTGTAGAGATTATGCAATCCTATGGCTAATGTCGGAGGATTTCCATCGGCTTTTTTCGATGCTCCATAACCACTTTGATAGTAAGTCACTCTCACCTGTTCTCTTGCCTCATCTGTATCACCTTCAATAACTTCTGGAATCTTCGGTTCTTTTAATTTAAATAAGTTGTTAATAGATGCCATATTTACACGTTTATGGTTGTTAAAATTTCTTCCTTACTCAAACCATTTTTAGCAGATTCTAGAAGGTAATCAGCAAGCTCAGTGATATTTTCATCTAGGAACTCGAACTTTGCACAATACTTTTTTAAAGTCACATATTCGTCTTCTGTTACTTTCTGGTCAGCCCAAATCATAATAGCCAGGTCATAGAGATACTCAACTCTTTTCTCTAAAGATTCAGGAATAGAAGAATCGTGAGAAGGGTTTAATAAAATGTCATTAAGTTGATCTTTTGTAAGTCCTCTTTCTTCTGCAAATTTGTAAAGCATTTGCATTTCAAGTACATCAAAATTATCATCGGCAAAGGCCATCTGATAAAGTCTTAGGAAATGGCTTTTTAGTTCAGTTGTTATCATATCAAGTCTAGAGTTAAAGATTTAAAAATGGATTTAGCTTGTATGACATTCTTTAGAACAGTAGAAGCATCCGTTGACTCGAGTGTAAAAGTCTTTTGCTTTCCTCACGGCATCTCTGCAGTTTGAGAATTCGCCTAAATACTGTCTATTTTCAGGATTAGGCAATCGAGAACAACCACTTTTATGCACTTCGTGATCTCCGTTTGCTTGACTGTTTTTGTTTACGTAGTAGCTTGCCATTTTATATGTGATTTTTGATTCATTCAAACATAATATATCTGATTATCGATGTTTTACGGGTTTCCTCATCGAAGTAGTTTTTTTTAGAATATTTCAGTTTTAGAGACTCAATTTAAACTCGTTCAAATTGTTAACAATCATATACAACATTCTACCTAAGCTTTATATCTTTCTACAAATACCTATGCTCATTAATCAATACTTAGAATTTAAACAGCAAAATATTTCATATCGCGATACGCGATATGGATGAGAATGAAATCACAGAGTATCTATTTAAAACCACAAGATGTACTATTACTACTCAAACTCTTCAGTTTAAATTCAAAAACTTGGAGTAAGAAATCAGTAGCAGATAGTATCGGCTGAGTTAGTCTGCAATGAGTGAAGCGGTACGTTGATACAAATAGAACGCGCTAGGGAAAAAATGGCGATACAAGAACTAGAGATTCGCTTTTTTAGAGAAGAAATGACTCACAAAAACTAAAATTTTCATAAATTGATTCGTAACATAATCGAAGAGTAATTGCAGAAGCGAATAATAAAGTTTGCCAGAGGGTTTCTTCTATGGATTTTTCTTTGGTGACTTTTGTTTTTGCCATTTGTATGTATTAGTTCTGTATACGCTTTCGCGAAAGCGCACTAATGATGCGTAAAAATAAGGTTTAGGATGTAACTATAGGGCTACTATTGAAGCTCAATATACACGGGTACGTGGTCAGACAGTGTTCTAACCATTTCTAACTGCTCGCAGTCCTTAACAAAATCAATACTGCCAGATTGTACGAATGTGACGCTCTTAGAAACATATATATTATCTATCGCGTGGTTTGTATATACCAAATTCACAGTTCATTTTGAGGGTCGTTTTAGTCTGTGTGAAAGCATTTTTAAATCCCTGCGCATAAAAACTATCCCAAACGCTGTGTGACTCATCGAGTTTAAAATCTCCTGCAATAATAATACGATCAGATTGTAGACGCTCAGGATACCGTATAAAGGGTGCTATCTACTCCTCAGAATATGCATTAAACCTTCTAGAATGGAAGTTGATGATATAAAATGGCTCACCTTCTTTTTTAGGTTTAAACAAACCGATATAGGGTTCTCTATCACAAACGCTAGACAGTTCACTATCGTGATATGGACTTTTGAGTAGTTGTACTTGAGCGGTTTTACATAACAACTCATAGCGCTCACTTTTATAAACCGAGGAGCTTTGCGTAGACTCACTTACACGGTAATCACACTTTGATCCCATCTGATTGAGCGCATCTACAATTATAGCCCCAAACCCTCTCATAACCCAAGCAATTGTTTAGGTTATCACTTTCCTACATCTCCTGCCACTCTGCACTAAAATAGGTCGTTCTCCCGCCTACTTTGATTTTCTCCAGTTCGTTTCCTGTGTGGTAGCAGTATTCTCGCCCTTTACGGACATGAATTAAGAAATAGTCTGGGAAATCTACATACCGAGCTTCTAGATTTATGGCGACTTCGATGACGTGTTGCAGTTTATCGTAGATTGTTTGCAACTCGGTTTTGCTTAATGTATTTGCTTTTTTAAGTGGGTGAATTTTTGCTTGATACAACACATCGTCTGCAATCCAATTTCCTACTCCTGTGGTTACGCTTTGATTCATCAGCACATTTTTAATCGCTGTTTTACGGTGCGCAGCAGCTTCTATAAACTGACTAAACGTGAGATCTCGCGCGTCTATATTTAGTTTGTGTTCCTTGCGGTAGCCTTCAACAGTGTCTGTGATATCCCACCAACCGAACTTACGTTTGTTTTCAAAAGCAAAATGATAACCGTTATCAAAACCTATGTCGATATGACCAAACCTTGGACGCTCTGCAGAATCATGATAATAGTTTGGCCGACCTGTCATCCCAAAGTGAATAACTAGAACGTCACCACTACTTACGTGAACAAATAAATACTTACCCACGCGTTCTGTGCTCACCCAGCTATTGCCCAGTAGCATTTCTTTAAATGCCTTTATCGGCTTTTTAATGAGTCGCTCGTCACGCACGTCTAGCGTCACAATCTTATGGTTCAAGCAAGTGCTATTTATATACTGTTGGTAACCGTGTACTTCTGGTAATTCTGGCATTTTTTGACTGTTTATAATGTATCAGCTGCTTTATAATTATGCTAATTATATATTGAAAATCTATATTTAAGGTAAACATTTTTCCATAAATCGCACAGCTCACGTCGAAGCTTCTAAACACATTAACTCGTATTTACATGGTCCTTTTTAAGCTTTAGTGCGTGGGTTCAGGTGGTAAGAGGTGTTGCGTTGTTCTTCATACGCTTTCGCGAAAGCGTAATCCTTATAACTGTAATTATAGTATATATAGACTTGCTAGTACTAACTTCTGATTGTTATACACATAAAGCGCTTTTTTATTTTAACCATTCGGTTATGACTTCTACAATTTAGCAAGACAAAGAAAGTACATCTGAAACCTGTAACTTTACTAAAACCCAAACGTATTTATGACTGCTTCTTCTGACAAAACTTCGCTCTTCACATCACCTATTCCTGATGAGGATCTGCGTATTTTAGGTAAAGCTAAAAAAGACCTTACCACGGTTCCTATTGCGATGAAAGCGCTTAATACGCTGGGGACGCCTTTAGAAAAAGGTATAGCGCTAGTGCCTGAAAAGTATCAGAATACGATCACAGAAACTGTACAGAAAGCACTACAGTTAAGTGTTAAGGCAAATCTCAAAACCTTAAAAAAGACAGACAAGCCTAAGAAGGCGTCTAACAGAATCTATAAAGCTGTGACTACAGGTACTGGGTTTGCTGGTGGGTTTTTTGGTGTGGCAGGTTTTACGGTAGATATTCTGTTGAGTACAAAATTCCTTATGCGTTCTATTATGGACATTGCCCGAAGTCAGGGCGAAGATATTACTGATCCTGAGGTACAGTTACAATGCTTACAGGTTTTTGCATTAGGAGGCACCTCGCCAGAAGATGATGCTATAGACAGTAGTTATTACGGTACACGTATCGTTTTAGACCAAGCCTTGTCTCAACTCGCTACAACGGTTGCAAAACAAGGTGCTAAGAAGTTTCTTCAGTCTATTGCTGCCAGCGCGCCAGGAGCTATGGGTGGGTTTATGAGTAAGATTATTTCTAGATATAGCGTCCAAGTGCTTGATAAGTTTGCGGCGCAGGCCATCCCTATCGTAGGCGCAGCGACTGGAGCTAGTCTTAATTTAGTTTTTCTCATGCACTTTCAGCGAGTGGCTATGGCGCATTTTACGATTAGGAGGTTAGAAAAACAGTATGGAAAAGAGCATATTATGGAGATGTATAATACGATAGATGTCCCTTACGTTGAGTGATAATTACGTACATCTGGAGTTTCTAAAGATAGCTCAGAACATAGATATTGAATCATTAGAATAGGCTCTTAACTACCTCAAATTTTTTTAATTTTCTAGTCTTTTCCTTCAACATTACAGTTTTGGGTGATGTCCTGTAGCGGCGAGACAAAGGTATTTGAGTCCAAGAGATATTCTTTCTTCTTACGCTTTCGCGAAAGCGTATACAGGAAAATTATACTAGTGGGCGTTTTATCCCTGCGCAACTAAAACAAGTGATTTTGCCAAAGCAAAATATTACGATAGTTTATGACATTTACCAGATCATAATGCCTGAAGGCTTGTCTCAAGACCAGATTAGCGCTCAACGTAAAGCGGAACATAAAAAACCTAGTGGGAGGAGTTCTCTAGAAAAAAGGAATCCATAGGCTCCGAATACAATTTAAGGCGGGTCATGTTCTGCATCTGATCGCAATCGTAAAAGATCTAGCCCTCATTTAATTTCAAAAAAATGTAAGAATTTACGGATTCCCGTAAACGTAATACTGCACAGGATCGTAAACTTGCAGGGATGATTTGAAGTTAGGGGCTCAAATTATCAAGTTTCAAAAGGCACCAGCAATGGTGTCTTTTGATTTTTAGGGAGGTTTCTTTAAACTATTACCGCATTCAAAGAAATAGAGCGAGCGTGATTACGAAACACCGAAACTGAATGTTCTTAAGATTCATATGGGCACACGCTTTCGCGAAAGCGTATAGACAACAAAAAACGCCACTATAATTACAGATATCTGTTATCATATAGTAGCGTTTTTCTATTACTGCCTATCTCCTGATGGCTTTGGCGTCTACATTTACTGTATAATAATCTTTTTAAGCATAGAGCCGTTAGGAGTTTCTATTAATATGAAGTAAACTCCAGAGGGTACCGATAGATTATACGTTTCTGTATAATGATCTTCTCCTGTAAGGTAACGCTCGTTAATCACTGAGTTACCATTAAATCCATAAATTCTTAAACTTAATGGCACTACTTCTTCTAATTCTACGTCTATTGTAAAGTTACCATCTGATGGATTAGGAAATAATGATACCTCATTAAAGATAGCATTAGGTGAGTCTGAGGCTTCTTCGTCAAAGTTTTCACCATCTATTACGGTTATACTCTTGGTCTGAAAATCTGTACACTGACCGCTTGTAATTATCATCGTTATATCATAAATACCTGGTGTATCAAAACTTAACTCAGCGTAGTCCTCTTCTTGCAACGTTATATTTGCGTTTTCAGGAATAATCCATTCTACGGTATCTGGAAATGGCTCACTTACCTGAACTATTATAAAAGGCTCATTCGTATAAACTTGCGTAGATACTAAGAATTGAGCTTCTATAGGATCATTTACCCTGTCTACCATTATATCATCAGAAATGATACAGCCACTAGCGTTTGTCGCTGTAACAGTATATACTCCAGGATCTGTAATTTCTACAGCTGGTGTACTACTTGTAAATCCATTATCTGCTGTCCAGATATACGATACTCCGTCTTCTATAGTGGCATCTAATGTCAGTGTCTGATCAATACACAGCGTTACATCGTCTCCTAATTCTAGAACGATCTGCTCTGGTTGTTCTATTTGGTAGGTCTTGAGTTGCTCGCAACCTAAACTATCTATCACAGAAACCTCGTACTGTCCTTCTTCAAGATTTTCAATACTATTTGTTGTGTTTCCATTGTCCCAAGTATACGTATAGGGTGGCGTACCCCCTATTGGGTTTACAGTAATAGAACCATCATTACCCTCAAAACAAGTTACCTGAACCACTGTATCTATTATTTCTAGTGCTGGCGGTGGTACTAATGATATGGTTGCCGTTGTGATGCATCCATTCTGATCTGATACTGACAACTCATAATCTCCTGCGGCAACATCAACCAATGCTGTGGTATTTGCTCCTGTATTCCAAATAAGATTATATGGAGCTACACCACCAGCGATTAGGGATGTTATCATCCAATCATTACCATCCCCACATAAAATGTGACTTGCTTCTAATACAATGGTGAGTTCTTCTGGTTGCGAGACTGTGAAAGGATCACTTATTACGGTATTAGATGCGCTATCAGTTACTGTAGCGGTATACTGGCCAGCTGGTAGATCTGAAAGTACACTTCCCGCTCCAACGGCGGTAGTAGTTCCTGTTTCTGTCCAAACAATGTTATATCCTGCTGATGCATTTGTGAATGGTAATCCACCAGTTACTGTAGCTGCTATGCTTGCAGTAGACGCTCCATTACAAAGAATTGCACTCACAAGTGATACCTCAACGACTAGAGGCTCTGGCTCTACTATCTCAAAATCTGTAGGAGCAACCATACAACCATTATCATCTGTAACAGTAAGTGAATATATTCCTACAGGTACACCTGTTATCTCTGATGTGGTTGAAATTACAGATGCATTACTATCTACCCACTCGTACGTGTATGGTGGCGAGCCTCCACCTATCGCTACAGAAACTGAGCCATTACTCAAGCCATTTCCAGTGACGTTTGTGATTGTACTCGATGAAATTTGTAAAATTTCTGGTTGATCTACAGTAACAGGAATATTTACAATATCTTCATTTTCATCAAATGTACATTGATTAGTATCCCGCACTCTTACTTCATAATCACCTTCACCTAGCTCTATTATTACTGTACTCGCTGCAGTATCAAAATCTATCCATACAGGAGAATAACTACCTCCTAGTGTTCTATAGATATACTGATAGTTACCATTACCTCCTGTTGCATTTAATGTAATACTCCCATCTGTGTTCTCAAAACACGAAGCAGATGATGCCGTTGCATTAGCAGTAACAGCATCTGGTTGAGATACTACAATTGGGGCACTTATCTCAGTGAGATCTAGTGTACTGTTGTATACAGAAACATAGTAAGATCCGGCATCTACGGTTATGGCTGCTGACGTTTCTCCTGGAATTGGTGCAGATGTAGCCTCATTAAACCATTGATATGTTACAGATTCTGTGGTTTGTGCACGTAATGTCGCTGTCCCACCAAAACATGATATTGGAGATTCTTCTACAATAGCAGTTAATAATGTTGCTGGTAATCCTAATACATAGGTTTTACTAAGCACACAGCTCGAAGAACTACTGTCTGTCACGTTAAGCGTATATATACCATTAGGAATATTATCAATACTATGATTTGCATCTCCTGTTACACTAAGTACGACTGCGCCATTAGCATCTGCCCAACTATAATTGTATGGTGGAGTACCTCCAAACATTTCTAGACGTACACTTCCATCTGCAGCAGACGTTGAAGACATCGTTACCACTTGATTATGGATACCGTACGCTTCTGGCTCAATGACGGTAAAGCTTTGTTCTAAAGTACATGAGCTATCTCCTTGATCAGTAATAATTACTGTGTAAACGCCTCCTGACAAATTGCTTAAAATATTTGAGCTATTATTAGGATTATTTATCCAACGGATATCGTAAGCCCCTGAACCTCCAGATATATCTACACGTATACTACCGTCTTTTGCCTCATAACAACTTACATCTGATACCGTAGGCACTATAGAGAGCGACTCGGGTTGCGTGAAATCATACCCATTAATTGTTTGACTATTATCATTTGCATCGGTTACTGTTATAGTATAAAGTCCCGAAGAAATACTTCCTGATGAAATTGCTGTACTAATCTCATTTCCTGAACTATCAGTCCAAGCATATGTATATGGAACTACGCCGCCAGAAGTAATCGCTTCTAATGATCCATTACCGCCATTACAGGTAATAGATTCTTCAACGATAGCTAAGGTAAGTTCTTGTGGTTGTGTCACTTCAAAATCTGTTGCTGCTATACTACACCCATTAGCATCTATCACAATCAACGTATAAATACCAGCTATTACATTAGTGATTTCACTAGTATCTGAAATAATTGCACCGGTTTCATCTGTCCATTCGTATGTGTAGGGTGTTGTTCCTCCTTCAATGGTTGTTGTCACGGCGCCATTACTTAAGCCTTGCCCACTCGCATCTATAATTGTACTTGACGCAATCTCTAAAAGATCTGGTTGATCTATGTTGATAGGAGCATCTACAATACTTCCGTTTTCATTGAAATTACATCCAAAGGTATCACGTACTCTAATTTCATAATCACCAACAAAAAGGTCAGAAATAGTAGCGGTATTCCCTGAGTCGAAATCTGTCCATACCGAAGCGTATGTTCCTCCTACAACTCTGTAGTTATATTGATAGCTATTATTACCTCCAGAAGCTATAATTGTAATACTACCATTATCATCACTAAAGCATAATGCAGGAGATGATGCTACAACCGCACTGACGGCATCTGGTTGTGTAATACTGATTGGTGCGCTTATTTCTGTAATAGATTGCACAGCGTCATACACCTCAACATAATAAGTACCCGCAGCGACTTGAACAACAGCTGTATCGAGTCCTGGAATAACAACAGCTGGTATTACACTAGCATCATACCAGGTGTAGGTATTTACACCTGTGTTTGTTGTTACTGTTATTTCACCATCTGCCCCATTAAAACAAGTAATAGGATTTGTTTGTTGAACATCAAGTAAAAGCTCACCAGGTAATCCTAACGTAAACGTATTAGATAGTGAACAAGAAAACGGACCGCTGTCTGTTACAGTTAACGTATAGTCTCCCTCTGAAAGACTGTTTAAAGTGATCGCACTATTTGTATTTCCACTAGCTATTACAGCCCCACCTTCATCCGTCCAACTAAATGTAAAAGGAGCAATCCCTCCAAATATCTCTGCATCAATGGCCCCGTCATCATTAGATGATGAAGGCGTTGTTACTACAATATTTTCGATTCCATAAGCAACTGGCTCTATGACTGTAAAGCTTTGAACAAGTTCGCAGGAACTATCATTCCTATCTCTTATGGTCGCTACATACGTTCCTCCTGACAAATCACTTCGTGTAAATGAATTTAAATTAGGATCGTTATCCCAACTAATATCATATGTGCCAGAACCTCCGTCTACTGTCAATATAATGCTTCCATCTTTTGCGTTGTAGCAACTAACATCTGTAATTGCAGCGCTTACAGTAATAACATCTGGCTCTGTAAAGTCATAATCAATTACAGATTGCATATTACCATTATCGTCTGTAACCGTAAAATCATAAAGTCCAGTTTGAATGGTACCAGAATCTACAGTTGTACTAATCTCATTTCCTGAACTATCTAACCAAGAATAGGTGTATGGTTCTACACCTCCAGTTATAAGAGCTGTAAGCATTCCATCACCGCCATTGCAGGTAATTGGAGTTACATCAAATGCAAATGCTAGTAATTCTGGTTGCCCAATTTCGTATAGTGAAGGTGAAGTTGCACATCCATTTGCGTCGGTAACAGAAAGGGAATATTCTCCAGCAGTTCTATTACTAATGGTGTTACTATTAGGAAAAACATCTCCATCACTATTTGACCAAACATAAGTATATGGAAGTGTACCACCGTCTACAATGACAGAAATGGAACCATCAGGCACATTAAAACCAGTTGCATTTATTATCGTTGGGTCTGGAGCTATAGCTAATAGCTCTGGCTGCTGAACAGTTGCGGGTATATTTATAGGAGATCCTGCGTTGTTGAATACGCAACCTTTTATATCACGAACTCTAACTTCATAATCCCCTTGAGAAAGGTTAGTTATTGTTGTTGTATTAACATTATCAAAATCTGTCCAAGCCGTAGGATATGAAGTTCCTATACGTCTGTATATATATTGGTAGTCTCCGTTACCTTCTGATGCTGTCACCAAAATACTTCCATCAGCATCTTCAAAACAGCTAGCTGGAGATGCAATTGCACTCGCTATTAATGCATTAGGCTGAGAGACAACTACTGCCGCACTAATCTCCTCAAGGTCAAGTGATGCATCAACAACTGAAACATTGTATGACCCTTCCCCTACTGTGATGCTTGTTCCTGTTGCGCCTGATATAGGTAAATTAGTATCTGTATCAAACCATTGATATACCAACCCAGATCCTGTCGCAGCTACGCTTATCGTAGTTTCCTGACCAAAACAATTAATGGGAGCATCAATGTTTACTGCATTTATTAATGTAGCGGGTAGTCCCAAAATATAGGTCTTCGTCAGTACGCAAGCTGATGTACTACTATCTGTGATTGCTACGGTATATGTGCCGCTTTCTAAATTATCTATCAGGTGATTAGGAGCACCTATTGTATTAGATATTTCTACTCCTAAATCATTGGTCCAAACATAATTAAATGGTGCCACTCCTCCGAAAACATTAAGGCTTACACTACCATCGCTATTCCCTATCGATGGCATAGTCACTATACTGGATTGTATACCATAAGGATCTGGCTCAATAATTGTAAAACTTTCTGTCAATACACAACTGCTATCATTTTGATCTCTAATAACTACAGTATACTCACCACCAGAAAGGTCACTTGCTATTGATGAGCTATTGCTTCCGTATGACCATCGTATATCGTAATTACCTGATCCTCCAGTTATGTTTAAATCAATGCTACCATTTTCAGCATTATAACAACTGACATCACTAATAGATGAAGTTAAAGCCAATACATCGGGTTGCATTAAATCAAATGTTTTGATAGCAGCGTTATCATTTTTATCTGTAACTGTTAATTCGTAAACTCCAGCATTAAGTAAGCCACTATCTATAGAAGTACTTACAACCGTTCCCGCAGTATCTTTCCATGAGTACGTATATGGAGTGGCTCCACCGACAGCTGAGGCATTCAGTATTCCGAAATCACCATTACATGTGATTTTTTGGCCTTCAATGATATCTATTACTAAAAGTTCTGGCTGCTCTACTTCAAAATCAGTTGAGTTAAGCGCACAGTTGTTAGCATCCTTTACATTAAGCGTATAAATCCCAGCAGGAACATCTTCAATTACCTCAGTATTGGATATGATAGCATTCGAAGCATCGGTCCACACGTACGTATAAGGTAACACACCTCCGTTTATAACAACTTCAACGGAACCATTACTTAAACCAAAACCAGTAGCATCAGTTACAATGTCAGACACTAGCGCTATAGCTGATGGGGGTTCTGTGATTTCTACACTGATCGTTTTCTGACAGTTATTTACGTCAGTAACTGTGACAGTATATGTGCCAGCACTTAAATTGCTTACGTCTTCTGTAGTTAAACCATTACTCCAAGCAAATCTATACGGCAAACCTGTTGTAAACGTTGTGCCTCCTGTTACATTTATATCAATAGAACCAGTAGATGCGTCTTTACATAAAACATTAACAGGAGTCCCGTTAACTATCAGTTCAGGAGATTCTGTAACTATTATATTTGTGTTTTGTGTCTTATTTACGTTTGCATCGGTAACAACTAGCGTGTACATACCCTCTGGTCTATTAGAAAGACTATTTGTTGTTGAAAGTTCTACCGATGGATCAGAGTTTAAGAACCAAGAGTAACTATATGGCGCTACCCCTCCAGAAACTGAAGCCACCAAATCTGTAGTCGCATCTCCATGACATAAGTTCAAATTGGATTGTGATATGCCTGTAATTTGCAGCAATTCTGGTTGAGTTATGGTAAATGAATCTTGCGTTTTGCACTCATTCATATCAGTCACGACTACCGTGTATGTTCCAATACTTAGATTCGATATATCTTCTGTAGATGCGTTAAAAGATGCATCAGAACTATTAGTCCAAGCGTAGGTATAATTGGGCGTACCTCCATTTACAGTAATGGCGATAGCACCATTACCCGTCTCAAAACCTGTTAAATTTGAAACATCATCTTCTATAATAGATAGGGCAGCACTTGGTTGATCAATAGTAATTGAATTCGTACTTTCTGAACACGTATTTTGATCTGTTACCGTAAGTATATATTCTCCAGCAACGACGTTCAGTAAATCTTGTGACGTAGCCACCGTAACATCTGCTTGATTTTTCCAAACATAATTAAGTGTACCAGTTCCACCAGTAACATCTACATTTATGCCTCCTGTAGCATCACCATTACATTTAACATCTATCTCACTAATATTAGATATAACAATCGCTGAGGGCTCGTTCAGGGTGGAATTACTCGTTGTACCTGCAGTATTAGCATCCGTTATTACAACTTGATAGTCTCCGGCTAACCTTCCTGATAGCACCGCAGTAGTTGCTCCTGCAATATTTGTAAAAACTCCAGAAATACGTTCTTTCCATTGATACGAGTAGTTAGGAACACCTCCAGATACCACAGCTGTTAATTGTCCCGTTGCATCATTGTTACATAAAATATCACCTGTTTGTGTAATTGAGGCACTCAATGCAGAAGGTTCAGATATTGTAAATGATCTTGTTATCGTACATCCCTCATTACCTGCTCCTGTATAATAGTTCGCATCTCTTACACGTACCGTATATGTACCAGCAGTAATAGCACTTAAATCTTCTGTTGTTCTAGAAAAGCCTGCATCCCCTGTTTTTGTCCATAGTATATCATAACCACCTGTTCCGCCAGTAACGTTGATGTCTATGCTTCCTGTATTTTCTCCGTTTATAGTTACATTAGTTTGAGAAACTAAGTCGATTGCCACCACGGCAGCAGGTTCAGTTACAGGAATAACTGCTGTACTCTTAGAGCAATTATTGGCATCTGTTACTGTTAAGGTATAGTTACCTTCGATAGCATTTACTAGGTTTGGATCAGTTGAAATTACGGTTGTATTTCCATTTCTCCTCCAAGCGTACGACAGTGTTCCTGTGCCGCCCGACGCAGAAATAGATATACTTCCATTTGAACCGTTTTTACAAGAGACATTATTAGTTACTGGTGTTGAGAATGTAATCTCCGTAGGCTGACCAAATATAAAATCGTCACTAAAATCTATGATATCATTTGCATCTTTTGCTTCGACCCTATATGTAGCAGCAGAAGCGTTAGGAAACGTTGGAGTTGTAATTCCTGTATTTGTAAGCGTGGAACCGACAACCGTGAACCATCGATAGGTATAAGTACCAGTACCACCCATTGCAGAAGCTAGTAGTGCTCCATTTTCTCCATGACAATTTATCTCAGTAGTCGCAGCAATAGTTGCAACCACAGGTGCTGGATCTGTAAGTGTATCTGTAAAGGTTGCTATACATCCTGTAGCATCTGTAACAGTTAGGTCATAAGTTCCTTTTCCTACATCCACTAGTTCAATTAGGTCATTACTTGTTCCTCCACCGGTCAATGCTGATCTATCTTTAAGCCAGCTATATGTATAAGGGCTAGTCCCATTGAATAAGTCAACCTTTAAAAAGCCATCATTTAAGTTTACTCCTGTAGGATTTTTCTTTCCTCCTGATTGTAAGCTAGCAATAAAATC
>Ga0115565_10000662_pt1 | contig 29432 bp, 13 predicted proteins | sample COGITO_mtgs_1105_FD_87199 | JGI IMG/M metagenome (GOLD analysis project Ga0115565, IMG submission 87199) | Pelagic marine microbial communities from North Sea - COGITO_mtgs_110530 | ecosystem: Environmental > Aquatic > Marine > Epipelagic | place: Germany:Helgoland, sampling site Kabeltonne... | reverse complement strand
TATTGGATAAATCATTATTGGATAAATCATTATTGGATAAATCATTATTGGATAAATCATTATTGGATAAATCATTATTGGATAAATCATTATAAACTTTTATATCAATATTATTATCGCGTTCTTTGACAAGATTTTTTGGTATTTCCCAGGCTAGTGTTATATCTTTTAAACGAATTTTATCATTTATTGCAAAAAAATCTTCTGTAGAAATTAGTGTTTCATGTGGAAGAAATTTATCTAATTTATATTCGTTTTTAAGAAATGTTGGTAATTTTAAGTTAAATCCAACTATTTTTTTATTAATATTTCTTAATTCATCAATCGAAAAATTATCAATTAAATAATTATCCCATTCTTCAATATTCTCTCTATAAAAATTATCAATAATATTAATATATTTAATATCTTTTATATATAAAAGATTTGTAATATATTTTTGCTCAATATTACTTTCCATATATCCAACTGATCTAGAAATAAATCCAATTCCTTGATTTTTTATATCTTCATTTATGTTAATCTTATTTATAATATTTATTCTACAATCAATATAGAGAGCATCACCAAATAAATTAATTGCATGTTTCATTGCTAGTATTAAATTTTTTGAATATCTTATATTATTATCATCTAAATCATCTAAAATTAACCAATTAATATTTCCAATATATTTTAACGGAAAATTTAATATATATTTCTTCGTTTTTTCAGAGCAAGCAATTAAAACATTATAATTTTTATATAAAAAATCTATACTAATAAGTGTTGCTAATAATAATTTGTTATGCGTATCTTCTTCTTCTATTAAACAAATGTTCATATATTATAATTATATATATTATTTTTAATTAAATTATTCAATTTAATTATAATAATTTAATAATTTAATAAATAATATGCCAAAACGTATTAGATCTAGAAGTATGTTAGGAACTCAAATTAAATATAGAAATACTGGTCATGTTTCAAGAGAAGTAATAATAGAACCAATACAAGATATTACTGATGCAATAATTACTTATACAACAGCAGTAATTACTAATAATTTAATTACTAATCAAAACAACAATATAGATTTAATAAAATTACCGGATAATGATATTTTAAAAAATATTAATATTTCAGAAACTATAATACAAGAAAATATAAATATATATAATAATAAATTTGAAGAAATTTTTACTATTCCTACTATACCAGAACATGAAATCGAAAATATTTATGAAAATTTTATAGATCCATATATTAATATTGGTCCATATAAATTACCTAGTTTTACAGAATTTCAACGATTAATTTGTCTTATAGATAATGAACTCGAAAACGTTGGTACAAAACCAGATTATAAGTTAAAATTATTTAGAGGAATTTTAGATGCTTTAGTTCGAGGAAGAAGTATGTATTTTTATGATTTACAATTAGAAGGAGAAATATGTAATTTAAGAAAAAAACTTTGCGAATTAGAAGGATTAGTACAAAAATATTCTTCAGAATTAGCATTATGTCAAGGAAATGAAAATGGATTTGCTATGGCGGGTAGCGTAGGTATTCGCCTAAAAAAACCAAAAAATCTTATATATGCGCAAGCATTGCTTAATATAAACATGGCTTGGTATATTTACCTATATAATACTAAAAAAATTGAGTATGATAAATATCAAGGAGTTATTGAATTTATTAAAGAAAAAGGTAAGAATGTAGCATATGATGAACTCATTGTAATATTAGATGAGAAATATAAAGATATAGAAGATGATATGTTTGATGATAATTGTAATTCATCATCAAATGATCATAGTTCTCATTGTAATGATAGCAGTTCTGAATCAAATGATAATAGTTCTCATTGTAATGATAGCAGTTCTGAATCAAATGATAATAGTTCTGATTGTATCTCTAGAACCGATAGTTTTTCGTCAAACAATGATGGTCTAATATATTGCGACAATAATAATAATGGTCCAGCATTAGTTGTATATGGAATGCTAAATATTGTTCAACCTGAAAAATTTGGTAAAATTTCATATCAAGGTACTGACCAATTCCTAAAACGAAAAAATAAAACAAACAAAAATAATAATGATGTTAATAATGATAAACATAAACATAAACATAAACATAAACATAAACATAAAAAAACTTGTAAATCAAATAAAATAGCAGATGATGATTTACATTGGAAATGTAATATGAGTAATGTATCAGCATTAGTCGTGCCAGGAATACTAAATATTGAACTTAAAGAAAATAATATTATTAAATGTAATTCCATATATAAAAATATTTCACATAACACTAGTAATGGTATTAAATTTAATTATTAATATAATTATACAATAATAATAATTTTATAATTATTATTATAATTTAGGAAATATATATATATAGCTATTATTTTTATAATAGTAAAAAATATATTACATAAATAGATATATAATTTTATTTTTAGACAAATTCCTATAATAATTATAATTTCTGTAAAAATAAAATTCTCTTTAGATATTATAAAATGTCTGGTCTCCAACTTCCCGGAAGTCTCTCTGTCTCGGTACAGGCACTCTCTGCTGTCGGTTCATCGCTTGACACTATTGTCAAATACGCGGTTGAAGCTCTCGAACGTACCAAAGCCGATGGTTCTGCGTCGTTCACCAATTTTATTGAAGCGAAACTTGATCTTAACAGTCGCATATCCTATGTAGCATCTGCTTCGGGCAAAGATGCTGATGATGCTTACTCGCTCTCGGCCATCGAAGCCACCAAAGCTGACCATCCACATGCAGTATATTCTCTTCCATCGTCTGGTGGGCCTATCGCGGTTGAGGCTGGTGAGATTGATGCGCAGGATCCCCTCTCTGTTTCGCTCAGCAAGTTCCCTGTCACATTACAAGTTTCCTGTGATGCGAGTGGTGTCATGAGGTCGACGATTGCTCTTACTGGATCTGATATCGATGCCACCGCGATTGATAACCCCAACCAGGCGCAGAAAGCGTATTGGTCTGGTCCTCAGGTTAGACCCGATATTGCGGCTGATGACGCAGATGAACTTGAAACCAAACTTACAAGCGCTCAGTTATCCGCATTCTATGCTAAAGAACTTTCAGACATCAATAACCAGTACAACAATGTTGAAATGGTAAAAGACTGGACTATCTCGATTGCCGAGATTGCCTCGTCGACTGATAATGTGCTCTCTCAGCATGTTCGTTTCCTTGGCAAAAAGGGCAATACTGCGTTATTCGCTGAGGGACAGAAGATGGTTGCTTCGCAGCCATTCTCGTACGGTGTTTCCATCGATGATTATCTTGGTAATGCTACAACCATCGTTAACCCGACAAATGTCTTCGGTGTTCTCTCTCACAAAGTTATTTTACCTCAGTAAATTAATACATTATTAAATATTTTTAATTAAATAATGAAAATATTTAATTAAAATAAATTATTATTAATCTATGTATATAAATTATTTCTAATCTAAATTATTTTATTTGCTATAAATATATTATTTAGATATATTATAATGTCTGGATTATTATTACCTGGTAGTTTAAGTGTTACATTAGATGAAGCAATTGGTGTTGGTATTCCTGCGCTAAAAAATAGTCTTATATATGATGTTATAATGTATGATGTTGTAACAACTCCTCGTACAAAAGCCGACGGAAATGTCTCATTTACTAACTTTATTGAGACAGAACTTGATATTAATAAAAAAATTACATATCTTGCATCAGCAACAGATAAAGATGCTGATGATGCTTATGCACTTGAAGATATAAATATAATTATGAGTGATGCTGTAAATCCAAAATATTCTTTACCATCAGAAACTCATGTTTTAGTTAATGCCGGCTCAATCGAAGCTCAAGAACCAGATAGCAATCTACTTGGAATATTTCCAGTTACATTAAGAATCAGTTGTGATTCATCTGGTATTATGACATCCGATATTGCTATTTCTGGTCAAGATGTTGAAGCAAATGCTATTGATAATCCAAATCAAGCACAAAAAACATATTGGCCAGGAAGTCAATTAAAACCATCTATTGAAGCCGATGATTATGATATTCTTAATACTAAAATTACATCAGCTGAATTATCAAATACATATACTAGTCAACTTAAACTAATAAATGATCAATATGATAAACAATCAATGATTAATTCATGGACAATTAAAATTAACGCAATTAGTTCTAGCACAGATAATGTTCTTTCTCAACACGCGCGATTTCTCGAAAAGAAAGGAAATACTGAGATTTTTTCTGAAAATCAAAAAATAGTTGCATCTGATTCATTCCTTTATGGTATATCTATTAGTGATTATCTTGGTAATGATACTGTAATTGTTCAACCAACTAAAGTTTATGGTGTTATATCACACAAAAGTTCTGATTTATAAATCAATAAATCTAATAATATTAAAATACTTTAATATAATTTATTATATTATATTAAAATGTCAAAACTTATTGAAATTCGAATAGATGATCTAACAATTCCATATAAAAGTCCTAATGGTAATTTAAATATATTTTTAAACATCGAAAATATTGATTTAGTAGAAATTAGAGTGGATAGCACAATTAAAATACAGATCGATAATAATGTTATATATCCTGAAAATAATAGTTCTCTCAATAATAATTACAATTTTGATATATTAATAGAGAGAAGTGATTTTCCAGACGCAGGAACATATACTATTGATATTATTGTAAAAACATATAATTTCTCAGTTAATGAAGTTTTAGAACATACTATTCAAAAAGATATAACAATAGAAGATACTTATCCAGAAACAAATGCTGAGTATTTTATTGATATTACCGCAAATATAAATAATAGTTTACAATATGAAAACAATAGTATTATATATGCCGGTAAACATATAAATAAAAATAGAAATAAGAATTATAATATTTTATATAATTTACCTAGTGGAACAAAAAATATTAATATTGGAAATATTATTGCTAATGATCCTAACAATAAAAATATCGGATCATTCTCTCCAACACTCACTATAACAGCAAATTCCGATGGATTCAGTAGTGCCAAAGTTAATATCACAGGTAATGATATATTAGCAGAGATTGATGAAGACCCATTAAAAGCCCAAAAAGTATATTGGGGTTCAGATAAACCAGAAATAACAACCGATAGCGAGGATATATTATCTAGTTTATTGACTAATACTGAGATAAAAAATCACTTTAATAATGAAATAGAAACAATAGAACAATTATATTCTGTAAATATTATTAGAGATTGGGATTTTCATGTATTACCAGTTAATATTGCAAATAATAATATACCAAATGTATTTGATGCTTATGCTGAAATAAAAAATAGAACATTTCCTAATATATTCTTAGATGGTGAACATATTATTCTAAAAACTGGATACCCATATAAATATACTATTGAAGATTATAATGGTGATATACAAAATATTATAGAAGAAACCCCTATTTATGCTAGAATAACACACAATGATAATGCTCACTCTATATAATTTTATCTAGTAATTTATATCATATATTGAAAATACAATATATGATTTATCTCTCTTAATTTCTTATTCTCTTCCTATTAATTTCTTATTCTCTTCCTATTAATTTCTTATATAATGTACGTTGGAGTTTATTTTTTATCTAATTTTATCTCCTCCATCAAATGTACCAAGAACAGTAACTGAAAAATTACCATCTTTTCCAGTAAAAATCACCGTATTTAGTTCAGAATTATATGTTATTGATACAAGATCACCTAAACTTTTACCATCTTTTAGTAAACTTGTATTGCCGGCTGTACCTGCTGGTCCTGTAGCACCTTGAGCACCCGTAGAACCTCTTGAACCTGTAGCACCCTGCGCACCTGTAGCACCATTAGAACCATTTGACCCAGGATTTCCTTTTGCTCCTGCAGCACCCTGTGCGCCATTTGAACCAGCAGAACCTGTATTTCCTTTTGCTCCCTGTCCACCAGTAGCACCCTGTGCGCCATTTGAACCAGCAGAACCAGTTGGTCCACGAGAACCTGTAGAACCAACGGCACCTTGAGCGCCAGTAGCACCATTAGAGCCATTTGTCCCAGCAGAACCAGTAGAACCTTTAAGACCCTGTCCACCAACAGCACCCTGAGCACCAGTAGAACCTTTTGCGCCAGTTGAACCAACCGCACCCTGTGCGCCAGTTGAACCAACCGCACCCTGTGCGCCATTTGAACCAGCAGAACCTGTGTTTCCTTTTGCTCCCTGTCCACCAGTAGGACCAGTATTACCAGTTGATCCCTTAAGACCCTGTCCACCAACGGCACCTTGCGCGCCATTTGACCCAGCAGCACCTGTATTACCAGTTGAACCCTTAAGACCCTGTCCACCAACAGCACCCTGAGCACCAGTAGAACCCTTAGCACCAGTAGAACCAACCGCACCCTGTGCGCCATTTGACCCAGCAGCACCTGTATTACCAGTTGAACCCTTAAGACCCTGTCCACCAACAGCACCCTGAGCACCAGTTGAACCAGTATTACCTTTAGCACCAGTTGATCCAACTGCTCCCTGAGCACCAGTTGAACCAGTATTACCTTTAGCACCAGTTGATCCAACAGCACCCTGAGCACCAGTAGCACCAGTATTACCTTTTGCTCCATTTGATCCAGCAATTCCCTGTAAGCCTCTTGGTCCTACATCTCCTTTTGTTCCAGTAGCTCCTTGTGCACCATTTGAACCTGCATTACCAGTTGTACCTTTAACACCTTGGGCACCAGTCGAACCAGTTGTTCCTTTTGCGCCAACCGCACCTTGTGCACCAGTCGAACCAGTTGTTCCTTTTGCGCCAACCGCACCTTGTGCACCAGTTGAACCATTATTACCTTTTACTCCTTGAATACCTTGATCACCCTTTGCACCGACAGAACCTTGAGCCCCAGTAGAGCCAGTATTACCTTTCGCACCGTTTGCACCAGCTGTACCTTGAGCTCCTGTTAAACCTGTATTGCCACGATCTCCTTTTGAACCAACTGCACCCTGAGCACCAGTTGATCCAGTAGAACCTTTTGCACCAACAGGACCCTCAGCACCTGTCGAACCAGTTGTTCCTTTTGCGCCAACTGCTCCTTGCGCACCGGTTGAACCAGTATTACCTTTTACACCAACTGCACCCTGCGCACCGGTTGAACCAGTACTACCTTTTAATCCTTGAATACCTTGAATACCTTGGATACCATTTGAACCAGTATTACCTTTTGCTCCAACTGCACCTTGTGCACCAGTTGAACCAGTATTACCGTTTGTTCCAACCGCACCTTGTGCACCAGTTGATCCTATATTACCTTTTGCACCAACAGCGCCTTGTGCACCAGTTGATCCAATATTACCTTTTGCTCCAACTGCTCCCTGTGCCCCGGTTGAACCTGTATTACCCTTATCTCCTTTTAAACCTTGAATACCTTGAATACCTTGAATACCTTGATCGCCCTTATTTCCTTTTTCACCTTGAATACCTGTAAATGGACCATATGAAATAAATGACGAACCATTATAAGCAACAACATTTAATGTTAAATCATCTAATAAATTCATTTCATTCTTTTTACCACCACTACGAGCATCATTTGCAACAACAAATATAAAAAAGTCTATATTAGACGCGCCAGATTTACCAGCAATATCATCAACCTTTTCATCTGTTAAAGATACATTAAATTCATCAACTTTAAAAGCCTCACCACGCTCACCAGTATTACCTTTATCACCTTTTACTCCCTGTATTCCTCTAAAACCTTGAGCACCAGTTGCTCCTTGTTCTCCCTTATCGCCTTTTACTCCTTGAATACCTTGAATACCTTGATCTCCTTTTACTCCTTGTCCTCCAGTATTACCTTTATCTCCCTGTTCACCTTGATTACCTTTTGGACCAAGTAATCCTTGTAATCCAGTATTACCCTGAATACCTTGAATACCTTGAATACCTTGTTCACCTTTATCTCCATCATCCCCTTTTACTCCCTGTATTCCTCTAAAACCTTGAGCACCAGTCGCTCCTTGTGAACCGGTATTACCTTTAATACCTTGATCACCTTTATCACCTTTAACACCTTCATCACCTTTAACGCCTATAACACCTTGGTCTCCTTTTAACCCTTGAATACCTTGATCACCTTTTAATCCTTGAATACCTTGAATACCTTGAATACCTTGGTCACCTTTAGCTCCAACAGAACCTTCTGGACCAACTGGACCAGTATTACCAGTATCACCTTTGTCTCCTAAATTACCTTTATCACCCTTCTCTCCTTTAACACCCTGAATACCTTGAATACCTTGGTCTCCGGTTTCTCCTTTAATACCTTGATCACCTTGATCACCTTTAGCACCAACTTCTCCAGTTTCGCCTTTTACTCCCTGATCCCCCTTAATCCCCTGAATACCTTGATCACCTTTAGCACCTGCTACACCAACATCACCTTTAACTCCTTGGTCACCCTTAAGACCTTGAATACCTTGGATGCCCTGATCACCTTTATCACCCTCATCGCCTTTATCTCCTTTGTCTCCTTTTATTCCCTGAACACCCTGTAGACCTTGGTCACCTTTTAATCCTTGAACCCCCTGGATACCCTGATCTCCTTTTAATCCTTGAGGTCCCTGAATACCTTGATCACCAGTATCACCTTTATCGCCTTTTAAACCTTGGTCTCCTTGTTTACCAGTTTCACCCTGAATACCGGTAAATGGTCCATATGAAGCAAAATTTTTACCATTATAGGCTACAACATGTAAAGTTAGATCTTCTAATAGAGCCATTTTACTCTTATTTTCTGATGAACGCATATCGCTAGAAACAACAAATAGATAAAAATCTTCTGGCGATGCTCCAGATGTACTTTGAAGCTGTTCTACTTTTTCATCGGTTAAAATAACATTGAATTCATCTACTTTGAACGCTTCGCCTCGTGCACCTGTATCACCCTGGTCTCCTTTTAATCCCTGAACACCTTGTTCCCCCTGGTCTCCTTTTAATCCTTGAATGCCTTGAACACCCTCATCACCCTTTAATCCTTGAATGCCTTGATCGCCTTTATCACCTTTTAATCCTTGAGGACCTTGAATACCTTGATCACCCTTTAATCCCTGAATACCTTGATCACCTTTTAATCCTTGAGGACCTTGAATACCTTGAATACCTTGATCACCAGTTTCTCCACTAGCACCTTGAACGCCTTGGTCTCCTTTTAAACCTTGAATACCTTGAACACCTTGGGTTCCTGTATCTCCTTTTAAACCTTGAATACCTTGAATACCTTTATCACCCTTTATTCCATCAGAACCATTTTCGCCTGTATCTCCTTTTAAACCTTGAATACCTTGTTCTCCTTTATTTCCTTGATCTCCTTTATCACCCTTTAGACCCTGAATACCTTGTATACCTTGATTACCAGTATCGCCTTTATCTCCCTTATCACCTTTTAACCCCTGAACACCTTGTATACCTTGAATACCTTGATCACCCTGAGATCCATCTTCACCATCTATACCATTATTACCTTTTATACCTTGAACACCTTGATCTCCTTTTAATCCTTGGTCGCCCTTAACACCTTGAACACCTTGGATACCTTCGTCACCTTTATCACCCTGTTCACCTTTATCTCCTTTGTCTCCTTTTAAACCCTGAATACCCTGTACACCTTGATCACCTTTTAATCCCTGAATACCCTGAATACCTTGATCTCCTTTTTCTCCTTGAATACCCTGAATACCTTGGTCTCCTTTAATGCCTTGATCTCCTTTTAAACCTTCTGGACCTTCTTTACCAGTTTCACCCTGAATACCAGTAAATGGACCATATGAAGCAAAATTTGTACCATTATAGGCTACAACATGTAGGGTTAGATCTTCTAATAGAGCCATTTTACTCTTATTTTCAGGCGATCGCATATCACTAGAAACAACAAATAGATAAAAATCTTCTGGCGATGCTCCAGATGTACTTTGAAGCTGTTCTACTTTTTCATCTGTTAAAATAACATTGAATTCATCTACTTTGAATGCTTCGCCTCTCGCACCAGTATCACCTTTGTCTCCCTTTAATCCCTGAACACCCCGATCACCCTGATCACCTTTTAATCCTTGAACACCTTGATCACCTTTTAATCCTTGAACACCTTGAATACCCTGATCACCTTTATCGCCTTTGTTACCATCTTCACCTTTTAAACCTTGATCACCTTTATCACCCTGAATACCTTTATCTCCCTTTAATCCCTGTAGACCTTGAATACCTTGTTCACCTTTATCACCCTGATCACCTTTTAATCCTTGAGGACCCTGAACACCTTCTATACCTTCATCCCCTTTATCTCCTTTATCACCTTTTAATCCTTGAATGCCTTGTATACCCTGTATACCTTCATCTCCCTTATCACCTTTATCACCTTTTAATCCTTGAACCCCCTGTATTCCTTGATCTCCTTTTTCACCAGTTATTCCATTTTCACCTTTAACACCTTGAATACCTTGAATACCTTGATCTCCTTTTAATCCTTGAATGCCTTGAATACCCTCATCACCTTTATCTCCCTGATCACCTTTCTCTCCTTTATCTCCTTTTACCCCCTGAACACCTTGTAGACCTTGGTCTCCTTTTAATCCTTGAACACCCTGGATACCCTGATCTCCTTTTAATCCTTGAAAACCCTGAATACCTTGGTCTCCAGTATCACCTTTATCACCTTTTAACCCTTCTGGACCTTGTTTACCAGTTTCACCCTGAATACCTGTAAATTGTCCATATGAAGCAAAATTTGTACCATTATACGCAACAACATGTAGTGTTAAATCTTCTAATAGAGCCATTTTACTCTTATTTTCTGGTGAACGCATATCACTAGAAACAACAAATAAATAAAAATCTTCTGGTGATGCACCTGAAGTGTTTTTAAGCTGTTCTACTTTTTCATCGGTTAAAATAACATTGAATTCATCTACTTTGAATGCTTCGCCTCTCGCACCAGTATCACCCTTATCACCTTTTAATCCCTGAACACCCTGATCACCCTGATCACCTTTTAATCCTTGGACACCTTGATCGCCTTTCACTCCTTGAATACCTTGTTCGCCCTGTACACCTTTTTCGCCCTGATCACCTTTATTGCCTTTATCACCAGTCTCACCCTTATCCCCTTTTAATCCCTGTACACCTTGAATACCTTTTTCACCTTGATCGCCCTTTTCTCCTTGATCACCTTTTAATCCCTGTACACCTTGAATACCTTGTACACCTTGATCTCCTTTTAACCCATCTATACCTTTTTCACCCTGAATTCCTTGAATACCTTGATCACCTTTTAATCCTTGATCGCCTTTTAATCCTTGGTCTCCTTTTAATCCTTGAGGACCCTGATTACCTTGATCACCCTTGAATCCTTGATCGCCTTTTAATCCCTGAATACCTTGAATACCCTGTTCACCATCATCACCTTTATCTCCTTTAATGCCTTGAACACCTTCATCACCTTTATCTCCCTGATCACCCTTTAATCCTTGATCGCCTTTTAACCCTTGATCACCTTTTAAACCTTGATCACCTTTTAATCCTTGAATACCTTGAATTCCTTGAACACCTTGAATACCATTATCTCCCTTGTCTCCTTTTAAACCATCATCCCCTTTTATTCCTTGATCACCTTTCTCACCCTTTAAACCTTCTGGACCTTGTTTACCAGTTTCACCCTGAATACCTGTAAATTGACCATATGAAACAAAATTTGTACCATCATATGCTACAACATGTAAAGTTAGATCGTCTAATATAGCCATTTTACTCTTATTTTCTGGTGAACGCATATCGCTAGAAACAACAAATAGATAAAAATCTTCTGGCGATGCGCTTGAAGTGTTTTGAAGCTGTTCTACCTTTTCATCTGTTAAAATAACATTGAATTCATCTACTTTAAATGCTTCACCTCGTGCACCAATATCACCCTTGTCTCCCTTTAATCCCTGAACACCCTGAACTCCCTGATCACCTTTTAATCCTTGAACTCCCTGATCACCTTTTACACCTTGAATACCTTCATCACCTTTTAATCCTTTGTCGCCTTCTTCACCTTTTACTCCTTGTATACCCTGTATACCCTGATCACCTTTTTCACCTTTTTCACCCTGTTCACCTTTAATACCTTGAATACCATCAGGTCCAATCTCTCCTTTTAATCCCTGAATACCTTGCACTCCCTGAATACCTTGATCACCTTTTAAACCTTGATCACCTTTTACACCTTGATCTCCTTGATCGCCTTTAACACCAGTATCACCATTATCACCTTTTGATCCTTGAATACCCTGATCTCCTTTAATACCTTGAATACCTTGTTCTCCCTTTGCACCAGTATCACCAATTTCACCTTTTAATCCTTCAATTCCTTGAATACCCTGGTCACCTTTTAAACCCTGAATACCTTGATCTCCGACAAAACCTTTGTCTCCTTTATCACCTTTGTCTCCTTTTAATCCTTCAAGACCCTGAATACCTTGATCACCTAGTTCTCCTTTTAATCCTTGATCTCCTTTTAAACCACTATCACCTTTATTACCAATTAATGATACCTCTAACATGCATATCGCATTGTTAGAAAACTGATTTTTTAACCTCACAATATCCTTTATATTATAAATTTTTAGATTTGTTGATTCACTATCTAAACTCTCAATTGTAAATACAACCTTATTTTCATAATTTGTTGTATCTGTAATAGATACTAACGATTTACTACTATTATTTGATTTATGAAATAATTCTAATAAACTAATAAGATTATTCGCTTCATTGTCTAATTTATTAATTGAAAATTTAGTTGATAATTTAATATCACTTTTATTAAATCTAAATGTTCCCGACGATACACTATTCATTACCAAATTATTTGAATATTTGTATTTGTATCCTTGATTTGGTTTGTTTTTTAATGAATCATATGTTCCTTTAAATGTTGCGTTAGTATTTCTAAAGTATATATCACTATTAACACCGATATTACCGGCTGATACATCTAAAGTAGATGTATTATTATCCCAGGAAAACCCTTTCCAGTTGTTAAACGACATTATAAATAATATCTATATTATTTAATTTAACAAAATAATTATCCAAATATCTATTTTATGTAAACTACGCGATAATATTAATTATCTTTTCTAAATTTCAATATAAACTATTAAATAAATGTCCAATTCCACGGTGGGCTAGACAATTTATTTTCCGCACCTGCCTGTAAGGTTCCAGGTGTAGGGGTCGTCACAAATAATGGTCTTGTAAATTCAATATTTAATGGCACTTTTTTTGTTAGGGGGCTGGTATAAGGATGACCACTTAGTGAATCTATCCAATTCTGTAATGTAGCAGTATAGTTTGGCTCTGACATGTTAGTTCCTGCTAACATGTTTTCTAAAGGATTAGAAATATTTAATACACCATCTGGAATTGCTCCAAGATCAACTAATAATTTCTGATTAAAACTTGAACAACCAGAGAGCATATGTTCCATATTTGTAACATTATTACCAGTATTATTAAATATTAAAGGAATACCAAATGAAGGTGTTGTTGAATCGCCATTATTAAAGTTCGCAGCATTTTGAAACATACTAGACATATCAGTGCATGCAGTTAAGTCCCAATCAATTAGTGAACTACTTGTTCCACTGCTCTCTTGTTTTAATTTTTGATTAAAACTGCTTGCGTTTAAAAACATTTGAGATACATTATTATTACCATTCATTGTCATTATTAATGGGCTATTTGGTGCAGAAATATTTACAGGCTCACCATTATTAAAATTCAGTGCGTATTGAAACATTCCACTTGAATTATTTAAATTTATTGTATTATTAAAATTAGGAACTTGAGTATTATTTGAGTTAATAAAGTTAATGTTACTATTAAATATTGTACAATTACCAAACATAAAACCTGCCTCTAGTAAACTATCTGTAGAAAATGTAAATTGTGTAGATGTTTGTCCATTTGTGAATTCAAAACAATCATAAAACATCTTAGTTGTTTCTCGCACTTTTCTAGTGGTAGAATTATTTGATGGATTTTCCCATCGTATTTCTTCATTAAATTTGATACAACCGTCAAACATAGATTTCATACTAATTGTTTGAGAAGCACTTGTACCAACTGTTGCTGGAAATTTCCATTGCGTTAAAGTTTGATTTGGTGTAAATTGAAAATTTTCACACTTCCAAAACATATAATCACAAGTTTCAATACTGTCAAACTGCCATGGCGTATTATTATCTGGAAAATCATGTATCTGTGATAGACCTGGACAATTTGTGAACATATAGTCTGCTCTTTCTACTAGTGATGCATTCCATGTCGTAGAACTAAATGGATAGCCTTGATCTACTGGAATATGTTGCATACCAATTGGATCCGTTGTAAGGAAAGTATTCATTTGTGGATTTTGTTGTACACCCTGTGTATGAGGATTATTATTTTCAAAAGCATGGTTCCAATTAATGGAAATATTTACTGATGTAGCATTCACATCGTGCCAATAACATGGAACCCATACATCATCTGGTGCTGTCACAGGTGACGGAGTGAAGTCCGTAATAAGTGGTTTTTTTATTCTTAACCAAACGCACTGATTAAATTTTCCTGCAGGAATGACGGAGCCCTGGCTTGGTAAGCTATTATATGTTTGAGGTGATGAGAAAGCCCAAGGTAATACTGATTTGAGATTGATTTCATACTCGCTGTTACCACCACTTGTGGTATCAAATACTAATTCGTCAATTAGCGCACCTGAAGTCGTGCCAGCGGTGGTATTTATGGTTTGTCCAGTATGAAGAATTTGATTTAATGGACCTTCTACTCCTTGTGCGCCGGTTGCTCCTTGTGCGCCAGTGGCTCCTTGTGCGCCTGTTGCTCCTTGTGCGCCAGTGGCTCCTTGTGCGCCTGTTGCTCCTTGTGCTCCTGTGGCTCCTTGTGCTCCTGTAGTTCCTGCTCCGGTAGCTCCTTGTGCTCCTGTGGCTCCTTGTGCTCCTGTGGCTCCTTGTGCTCCTGTGGCTCCTTGTGCTCCTGTAGTTCCTGCTCCAGTAGCTCCTTGTGCTCCTGTGGCTCCTGTGGCTCCTTGTGCTCCTGTAGTTCCTGCTCCAGTAGCTCCTTGTGCTCCTGTAGTTCCTGCTCCAGTAGCTCCTTGTGCTCCTGTGGCTCCTTGTGCTCCTGTGGCTCCTTGTGCTCCTGTGGCTCCTTGTGCACCTGTTGCTCCTTGTGCTCCATTTGCTCCTTGTGGACCAGTTGGTCCTGGGTCTCCTTTACAACAACAAGTTTGTCCAGTTATCCTTCTATTATATTCAGAATATGTCATATATTATAATATATTATTTTAATAATTTTAAACAATTAATAATTTAAATATAATATAGTTAAATTTAATTATAAATGAAATATCCAAATATAATATTTTTCAGAGATAAAAAATATTCAGATATAGATGCTTTATTAAATAATGAAGACTATAACTGTAATTTTAATATAACTGAGAATGTTGAAGACTTAAATAAATTACATAATTCAAATTATCATCTATTAATTACATTTGGTGATAGTGAAAAAGAATATCATTCAATTATTATACCTAAATTATTTAAAAATTTATCAAATAGATGGATACATAAAACTCAAGATGGAGTACTAAATATAGAAGAATTTAATAAGACATTAACATATTGTTTTGTTAATAATGCTATATCTAACAGAGAATTAATTCGACCAACATTTTCTATTTTTACAACATGTTATAATACATGGGAAAAGTTTGATAGAGTTTATAATAGCATTTTAAATCAAAAATTAAATCATTGGGAATGGGTTATTATTGATGATACACCATTAAATTATGAAAAAAATCATTTCGAATTTTTAAGAGAGAAATGTAAAAATGATAATAGAATTAGACTATATTGTAGAAGTGAAAACTCGGGAAATATTGGTAATGTTAAAAATGAAGCAGTTTCTCTCTGTCGCGGTAAATATATTTTAGAATTAGATCATGATGATGAGATATTACCAGATTGTCTATCAGATGCAACAGAAGTATTTAATAAAGACGATAACGTAGGGTTTATCTATATGGATTTTACTAATATATATGAGAATGGTAATAATTTTTGGTATGGAGATTATATTTGTAAAGGATATGGTGGATATTATTGTCAAAAATATAATGATAAATGGAGATATGTATATATAACTCCAAATATCAATAATATAACATTAAGTGCATTAGTTTGTTGCCCAAATCATCCACGTATTTGGCGGCGCGATGTTTTGCTAAAATTAGACAATTATCCTGAATTTTTACCAATTTGTGATGACTATGAAATTTTATTGCGAACTGCTATTAATACAAAAATTGTAAAAATTAATAAATTAGGATATATTCAATATATGAATAATGATAATAATAATTTCTCTCTTATTAGAAATTCTGAAATCAATAGAATTGGCCCAAACCATATTTCTCCACAATTTTATGAGATGTATCATGTGAATGATAAAATGAAACAATTATCTGCTTATGAAGATGAACACTATATAAATAACCATAGTAAAATTTGGACGAGAGAAAATTATACACACAAATATTGTAACGATCTTATTAATTTAGATTATGATAAACAGTATTGCATTATAAATGATAATATAGATAATGAACAATTAGTTGAACTATATAAAAATCCTAGAAATGATTTCCTCTTTTTAAGTAACAATTTATCACATGATGAGATTTTTGCAAAATTAAATGAAAAAGGGTTCGATAGAATGAAATGTTTTAGTATGTTAGATGCGAGCGAGAAAGAATTAGAAAAATACTTTAAATTTTTATATGCTAATTCTAATTGTCAGCATGAAATATTAGATAATAAATCTAATACAATAGAAGATTTATCTCAAATTGAAACAACTATTTATGACCTAGATACTGATAAACTTAAAGAACAATTTCAAAATAAAAATCCATATAATCATATAGTATTAGATAATACTATTAATCCAGATTTTTTAAAGAAGATGGAAAATGAAATAAGAAATTTAAATTTCTCAGAAATTACTCCTGAAAATGTTTATGGAATAGATAATGTTCAAGAAAACAAATTTAGTTGTAGAGATTTTACAAAATTTAAATATGCGAATCAAGCAAAAGATTATTTTGAAAGCGATGATTTTTTAAAATGGCTATCTATAATAACTGGAATTAATAATTTACAAAAAGATGAATTTAATCATGGTAACGGAATTCATATTATAAAGGAAAATGGCAAATTAGATATTCATGCTGATTTTAATATACATTCAGAAAGTAAAAAATATAGAAGATTAAATCTTTTATTATATTTAAATAGCAATTATGATGAAAATTTCAATGGAAAATTAGAATTATGGAATAAAGAAATGACAAAATGTGAAAAATCAATTGAACCTATATTTAATAGAATTGTAATATTTCAAATAGATGATGATGCTAATCATGGACATCCTGAATTATGGAAATCAATCTCATCTGATAGAATTTCATTAGCATTATATTATTATACAGATGACAGACCAGAACATGAAAAATCGGACCGTTGTTGTGCGTTATGGAAAACTAAAAAGATAGAATAATAATATTACACATTTGAATATAAAATGTCTAATATTTGGATTATTTATTTAATTTTTTATTAAAGTGCTTTAAATTATCAATAAATCGTTCTTTATGATCTTGAAAATCTGGGTCATCAATGATTTTATCTAAATATTTTTTGCCCTCTTCAAGCCGTTCTGTCCAATAGCAAGAGACACTTAATTCATCATATATATATTTACCATACATTCTTGGTCTTACAAATAATGTATATTTGTCTTTTATCTCATTATAATCTTTATCAAGGGCTTTCATAAATAATTCGTATGCTTTTTCTTGCATATCAATAAGATTACAATGTAATGCTAATATATAATATCCTTCAGCGCGATCTGGAAAAATTTTAATAGATCTATTAATTTGATTTTCAATCTCCTCAAATGGTCTTTTTAATCTTATTAATAATTCGGATATACGTAAATAACATTCATATCTTTCTTCAATCCAAGTGTTTTGTAATTTTAAATAGAGACAATACCAATTTAATGCCTCTTCATTTTGTCCTGAATCCATGTAACTTTGTGCTGTATAAAAACATGAGCGGTTATTTAATCCATCAGGGTCATCATATAATGTATCAAAAAATTGACCTTTTAATAATTCTGCATCTTTATGATATTTTTTTGGATCAAGAGCTCTTGCTCCTCTCTCATCAGTATTTACCCAAATATCTGTTTTTAAAAAATAATCAGATCTTGTTAAATCATTATCATCTTTATTTAAACATTTAATAATATTATGAGCAACACCACAATATTTCCATTTTAATCTATTATTATATATCATAGAACATGAAAAATTATTGGAACCTCTTTTATTTGTAATCATATAAATATCTGCTTTATTTTTTTCAATATCTTCTTTATTTAAATCACCAATAAACCACTCATCAGCATCTAAATGAAGTAAATAATCGGCTGTATCATAACATCTTTCAAATAGCAAGGTTTTATTTATGTGAAAACCTTTCCATTCATCATTATATAATTTACCCGGAATATTTTTCTCTTTAAAAAACTCAGTAATTAGTTCGCATGTCTTATCGGTAGAACCTGTATCACAAACTACCCAATAATCTATAAATTTATATACACTTTTAAGTGTATCTAAAATACAATGTTCTTCATTTTTACACATTGTACCAAAACATAATGTTGTTGGTTTTGCTTTTGGAATTTCAAAATTCATAATAATATAATAGTAATTAAACTTTTATATTATAATTATAACGTTATAATTATAATATTAATGTAGTAATTTATATCATAAATAATAATGTCTTTAGAAAAGACAATTTGTTTAGATAATTTAACCCCAGAAGTTTTAGAAAAAGCTTTTAATACTGAGACAACTGATTTAAGAGTAAAATATAGATACGCTTACTATTGCGCGCAAAGTTATCAGAATGCCCATTTAACAGAAAAATCTATCGAATGGTTTAAAATCTATTTAGATTTACCAGCCGATGATCAGTATAAGTATTGTGCATGTGATAATCTAGGTGATAATTACAAAAAGTTAAATAACATGGAAGAAGCTCTGAATTATTGGTATAAAGCAATACCTTTCGATAGAGAGAGACGAGAAACAGTTGTTAAAATTATGGAATATTATTTTAATAAAGGAAATCATTTTGCTATTAACATGTTATATGAAAAAATGAAAAATTATAAACTTACTAATCCTAATAGCAAAATATTTTTAGATATGACAAGTTATCATGATATTGACTATTATAATTCTATTGCTTCTTGTTATATTAGAGAATGGATGAGTGGATATTATTCTTGTAAAAATCTATTATTAAATAATAAACGGATAGAAATTACGCTTCAAAATTTTACATGTTATGGATATAATGTGCGTTTAGATCAAGATAATAAACCATTTCTAGATAAATTATTAGAATTATTTGAAAAATATTTTGATAGTAAAAAGGAGTTAGTAAAAAAATTATGGAATATGGTTTCAAAACATATAAAAGAATATCTTCCAGAACAATTTGAAACATTAAATGATAAATATAATGATCTTAATACTGAAAAAGTTTATATAATTGCAAATAATAAAATTGGTGGTTCTTATAAATATTTGACTGATATTATGAATACATATAAAAATAAATCATATATCTTTATTTCAAATAAAGAAACCTTATATAATATTAATTTTAGAAAAAATGATATTTTAATCTTAAACAATTTTTTATATACAGATATTACCATTTCAAATATTAAAGAAATTTATAAATTATTTAAGTTTGAATTAATAATTCCAATCCACGACTTTTATTGGATGTCTAACGAATTATATTTTTACACGGCAGATATAGCCAATTCCTATTTAAAAGAAAATATTATTATTTCAAATGAAATAATTGAATTATTATTATTGGCAGATAAAATTATAATGAATTCTGAATTTACTTATAATATTTACAAAAAGTATTTTGATGCATCAAATTTTATTATCTCTTATCCAAATGACTATAAAGTTCAAAATAATATTATAAATATACCAGAAATTAAAAATAATTGTATAAATATTGGTGTGTTTCATAGATTATCTGAATATAAAGGAGAAGAGTATATAAATTATTTAAAAGAGAAATTTCAATCTTCTTCTATAAAATTTATTATAGTTGGTGCCAATATTCCTTTATATATAGAAGAACAGTTTTATGAATATATAAGAAAATATAATATTAATGGGTTTTTATTATTAAATAAATGGGGGGAAACATACAGTTATTTATTAACAAAAATCAAAAAATCTGGATTGCCACTTTTATATAATAACTTTGGCGCTGTTAAAGAGAGATTAGATTTCACACAAGAACATTATTTTAAAGTATATGATAATGAAGTACTTGATGATATAGAACCATATTATACGGTATTGGATTCTGAATTTAACAAATTTATTGAATATATAAATGAAAATAATGGGAAAACTCAAGAAATGAATGAAGATTTTACTATAATAACTACACCTGTATATGATGATTTGTTTATTAATAAAAATTATACATTACAACAAAGATCAATGATAAATATTATAAATAAAGAGGAAAATACTATTTTAATATACACTGGTTTCACAAATATATTATGGAATGATACATATTTACAAAATAATTCACTAGGTGGTTCTGAAAAAGCAGTCGCCTATCTTGCTAAAGAATTATCAAAAAAATACAATATTATTATAAGTGGAGATGTAAAGGATGAGATAGTAAATAATGTTCATTATGTAAATGCATCAAAATTACAATTATTATTAAACTCACATATGTTTCATACAATTATAATATCAAGATTTCTTTGTTTCTTTGAAGATTATCCATTTTATTCTTGTAAAAATTTATATATATGTAGTCACGATAGCCATGGTTTAATAAATCGTGTTTGGAATAATAGTGATAAAGATAGATATAATATTAACAATATACTAATAAAATATAATAAAAATATTACTGGAGTAATTGCATTAACAGAATGGCATAAAAATAAATTATCAAGAATTTATCCATCTATAAAAAATAAAATAAGAATTATAAATAATGGTATTCAAATAAATGACTTTAATTATAATAACAATAAAATACCAAATAAATTTATATGGTCTTCTTGTAGTAATCGCGGACTTTCTATTATATTAAATAAATGGAATGATATATTAAATGTTATACCTGATGCAACATTGGAAATTTGTTCTTATCATCATTTCCCATCATCAAATGAAGATTTTAAAATGAATAAAATAATACAAGCGAATAATTCTATTACACATCATGGAAATCTAAATACTAAAGATTTATATCACTTAATTTCTAGATGTGAATATTGGTTATATACAAATACTATTGAAGAATCTTCTTGTATTACCGCACTGGAAATGTTAATGAGTAATGTGATATGTCTATATTATCCAGTTGCCGGATTAGTAGATACAATTGATGACTATGGTATAAAAGTAGAAAAAGGAAACGAAATAGATGCGATTTTAAATTTAAGTGAAGAGAAAAAAGACAAACTTAGGAAAAAGGGTAAAGAATACGCTTTAACTTGTAGTTGGGAAAATAGAGCTAAAGAGTGGTCAAGTTTATTAGGGTTAAATAAAAAAATATGGACTTTTTATTGTTCTCCACATTTTGAAACAAAAATGATTCAACAATATATTGATAATTTAAATTATGTTTATCCTGAACATAATATTCATTTAACGAATGATAAAAATAGGATTTTAACAGAAAATCCTTCTAAAATAACATTTGTTTATGAAATATTTGATACTGAGATAATTAAAAGTTTACCGAATACTCAATTTAGTTTTTTAAATACAGAACCATTAAATATTCCTGTTAGATTAGAACCTATAATTAATATTTTAAAATTATATCCGAATTTGGAATATTACGATTATAGTAAAAGTAATTTAAAAATATTAGAGGAAAATGGGTTTAACATTCAAGACAAAATATATTTACCATATAATTGTAGCGATAATGAACTAAAAAAATTAATTAATTTAAATAAAAAAACAAAAAAAGAATTTGATTTCGGTATATTAAAAGATTCTGGTGGTGGTATTGTAGATAGAAGATTAAAAATAATAGATTTCTTAAAAGAAAATAATTTTACTGTTAATATAATTGAAGGGTGGAATGATGATAGAGAGATAGAATTAGCAAAATGTAATACAATTTTAAATATACATGGGTTTTATCAAATTCCTTCAAACATTTTTGAACATATTCGTTGTAATCGTTTATTAGAAGCAGGTTTTACTATTTTATCAGAAACTAGTTATAAATTAGATGAAGATTTCGCGAATAAATATCCAAATTTGAAGCAAATTGAATATAACGATTTTTTTTATATTAATATTATAAATAAGGTATGTGTGAATAAAAAAAATATATGTTTTATTCATTCATGCCACTTAAAAAATAAAGGATTAAAACGACTTGAATATTTAATTGATAAAATTAAAACTACTGGACTAATAGAGTATCTTGAATATATATATATTATTAATATAGGTATTCCAATAGAAGAAAACATATACGGTGATAAATTTAAGATTTGTAATTATTCTGATAATCCAGCTTTATACGAAATACCAACCATCAATAAAATACACCAATTTTCTAAAGAAAATACGAAATGTAATATTTTATATTTACATACTAAGGGTATTAGTTTTGATGATAATAATCAAAATGAAAATGATTGGATAGATATGATGCTATATTTTCTGGTTGAAAAATTTGATTTATGTATTGAAAAAATGAATTGTGGTATTCAAGCGGTTGGTTGTAATTATTATGATGAAAATATGATTATAAGAACTCCAAAATGTTTTGGTGGAAATTTTTGGTGGTCTGATTCACAATATATATCCGAATTACCTAGTCTAATTGAAAAAACAGAAAATATTAATCCCACTGACGCAGAATTTTGGTTGTGTCAAAATAATCCATCTCTATATGAACCACATAATTCTAAAATTAATCATTATTGGGATGTATATCCTGAACATAAATATAAACAAATAAAAATTCGGGATTATAGATATGATATTTGTAATAAAGGACAGTCTTCTGGATTAGATCTCAATAAATATGTAAAAAAATGTATTGACAATATAGGATCAAGTAATATTACAAATATATGTGATATAGGTTGTGGTATGGGAGAACATTCTAAATTATTATTATCACAATATCCTACTTTTAAATTTACAGGAATAGATTGGTCACAAATAACAATAGATTATTTAAAACAAAAAACATCATTTTTTAATGAAATTATACATTGTAAATCTAGCAACCTACCTTTTAATAACAAACAGTTTTCGATAGCATTATGTATGGAAAATTTAGAACATCTATATTCAAATGACTCTATAGATGCGTTTAAAGAATTAAAACGAATATCCGATTATGTTATAATAACTATCCCACGACCTGAATATATTGTTAATAGTCATTGGCTTAATAAGGAAATATCAGAAGCCTCAAACGATAATATTCCATTATCATTTAAAGATTATATTTCTTTGGAATCGTGTGTTCACAAAACAGGATATTATGAAAATTCATTAATACACGCTGGATTTAAAAAATGTGATATAGAACATCCATTTAATGGAATATATTACTGTAATTCTAACAGTTTGGATATATCTAAAATACGATATACAGGAATTGATAGCAACGATTTATTACAAACTAGCAATTACAAAGAAAAATACATCGATTTATTACATAAAAGTTTAAATTTAAAATTTATTCAAAATCAACAAAAAATAATAGATTGTTTTATTTTTTATAACGAATTAGATTTATTAACATATCGTTTAAATATTTTAAATGATGTTGTTGATTATTTTGTATTAGTAGAATCAAGACATACTTTTGTAGGTAAAGAAAAATCTCTATTTTATAATGAAAATAAACAGTTATTTGAAAAATTCAATCACAAAATTATACATATAATTGTAGATGATTTTCCATATAAATATCCTAATATAAATATTGAAAAAGATGAACAATGGATTAATGAACGATATCAAAGAGATTGTATTTCAAGAGGATTAGATAAATTATCTTTACAAAGCAACGATGTTATTACTATTACTGATTTGGATGAAATATCAAATCCTAAAATATTACAACAAATAAAAAATAAGGATATTGTAGTAGATATAAATATACTTGAACTAGATTTCTACTATTATAATTTAAATTCTAAAATGGATCATCAATGGCAATTCTCAAAAATACTTACCTTTCAAAAATATAAAGAATTGGGGTTATCATGTGAACAAATAAGACAAAATATGTCTTTTAAAATTATTGAAAATGGTGGATGGCATTTAAGTTATTTTGGAGATGAAAAATTTATTAAGAACAAAATCCAAAACTTTGGACATCAAGAATATAATAGTGATAATTTTACAGATGAAAATAATATTAAAGAGAGAATAATAAATCAAACTGATTTATATGATAGACCTACAAGCATAATAAATATACCAATTGAAGACAATGATAATTTACCACCCGAATATGATATTTATTTGAAGAAATTTTATAAAACACAACTAACACAAACAAACAAAAACATCGCATTTTTTATTAGACATTTTACAGAAAGAGGGACAGAAGTTTCTGTATATGATTATGCGCATTACAATGAAAAGATATTAGGAAATAATTCTTACATAATTTATTTTTCAGATGAAGCGCAAAAAAAATATGGGTTTCCTGATATTAAAGTTTCATTTCCAAAATTTAATTCCAGATTTGAAATGATTGAAATAAATGATATACCTGATATGAAACTTGTGATAGAAAAGTATAAATTAGATTTTTTTTATACATTAACATGTGGATGTGCTGATATTTACCATTTTAATAATAATAATATTTGGGGTAATTGTAAAACGATAAAACACTGTGTATTTGATACTACTTGTAATGAGGGAGATTATTATTTATCAATAAGTAATCATTTAAATCAAAAATATGAAACAAATATTCCACTTATTCCACATATAGTTGATTTACCTAATACTGATAAACATTTAAGAAATGAATTGAATCTACCACTCGACGCCATCGTATTAGGAAGATATGGAGGATTTGGTCAGTTTGATTTGGACATTGCACATAACGCAATATTAGAATTTTTAAATTCTAATTTTAATTCAAATATTTATTTTTTATTTATGAATACTAATAAATTTTTTGAGCATCCTAAAATTATTTATCTTGATAAAAATATTGACTTATTTTACAAAACAAAATTTATTAATACTTGTGATGCGATGATCCATGCTAGGAGTGATGGAGAAACCTTTGGACTATCTATTGCCGAATTTTCAATTAAGAATAAACCAATTATTACTTGTCCGTGTGGAGATTTGGAACATATTTTATTATTAGGAGATAAGGCACTCACATATAAGGACAAAGATAGTCTCATTAATATTTTTAATAATATAAAACAGTTAATTAATAAATATGATGACTGGAATTGTTATAAAGAATTTACGCCAGAGAAAGTAATGAATTTATTCAATAATATCGTATTTGATAATAAACGATGTATTGGAAATTTAAAAACAATTATTATATCACATAATAATTTTATGATTGAATGTTTTGAAAATGATGATATGGCAAACAATATAGTAAAAAAAAATATACAATGGGAACCACATATTACAAAATTTATAGAAATATATAATAATAGATATGATATTAATAATATTATAGATGTTGGCGCAAATTTTGGTTATCACTCTTTATTATTTTCCAAATATGTAAAAAATAATGTCTACTCATTTGAACCTCAATCTCAAAATTACGATTTGTTGACAAATAATATTAAATATAATAATATATCAAATATAATTACGTATAATAACGCGTGTGGAGATAACATTGAAAATATTAATATGGAAATAATTGATACTACAACAAATATAAATATGGGCGATTTTACCCCGAATTACATTAATTCTAATAATTATAATACAATTAAGTCTATTTTATTAGATTCGATTGATTTTCCAAAAATAGATATAATTAAAATCGATGTTCAAGGTTGGGAAATAAAAGTATTAAATGGAGCGAAAATTATGATAGAAAAATATAAACCTATATTAATAATTGAGATGGAAAATCATCAACTTGCTAAAACCAGTTCTACCTGTCAACAATTAATACATATTATAAGAGAAATGGGATATTATATATATTATTTAGATTATGAATACCCATCAGACCATATATGTGTTCACTCCGATAATCTGGATATATTTAAAAAACATTTTTCGAATTATATATTTGAACATACTAAAAATAATAATATTAATAATAATGTAGATTATGATATAGATAAAAAAATATCAGTTATATAATATATGAGAGTAGCTATATGTTTATATGGACAACCTAGAGACTATAATAATGGATATAATAATATTAATAATATTAATAATATTATTATGAATAATCCAGATGTTATATAAAATATGAAAATAATTAAAAACTTATTTACACCTTTTTACATTTCAAACGCCGATTTTATAAATTCATCAATATTATGATTACACAATAACGGTGTTAATTTGTTTATTTTCTCATCATCCCAAAACCACCATTTAATTTCTAACAATTTTTCTATTTGCTCTGGTGTAAATCTATATTTAATTAATTTTGCTGGATTACCTCCTACTAAACTATATGGTTCTATATTTTTAACAACGTGACTATTATTTGCGATTACAACTCCATCACCGATAGTAACACCCGTCATAATTGTTACATTAGATCAAATCCATACATCATTACCTATAATTACATCTCCTTTCGTTGATGGATGACCATTTCCATCAAAATTATTGAATATATTTTGATATATATGACCAAATGGATATGTGGTAACCCAATCTGTACGGTGATTACCACCTAGATATATATTTACTCCTCCTGCGATTGAACAAAAATTTCCAACAATTAGTTTGGCATTATCATTTTGCCATAAAATATTAGGCATACCATATGTATATTTTCCAAATGACATTACATTATATTATTAAATTAAATAATTATTTAAACGCATAAAATTGGCGATTGAAATGTGCTAATGTGTAAAGATAAATTTAATTATATAATGAAAATAATAATAATAATATAATAATAACTTATAAAAAATTGTAAATAAGTCATTATTTATCTCTCTGTCGAAAAGAAAAATACCTGGAATAATCTTGCATCTTCTTTACAAGTTCCAAAATAGTCTAGACTTGCATGATATTGTGTTGAGTTAAAAAGTACTAATCTATTAAATATATTTCCAACTCTATCTACCAATTCCCATTTTGTATAATCTTGACTATGTTCATCTAACATATTTTTATTTCCTCTAGCCTCCGACTCTAACGATGTTCGTGTTCCATCTCTAAACTTAAATATTCCTGTTCCTGCTGTTACAGGTGCGTTCGGTGTTAAATATAGCACTCCTGCCCAATTATTCCAACTATCTGTATGTAACCATGTTCGATCTCTTGATGTAGTATATTGAAATGAACCATTATATTCTTCTTTATCCGTTGGCCATCTAGTAATTTTCCCAGCAAAATGCTGAATATATCCTTCAATCATTGTTTTTAAATGTTCGTTCGCATGACTTTCTGTTCTTTGTCCTGGATAGTTTCCACGCACTTTAAAATCCCGAGTTAATATATGATTACGCGTTTCCATTGCATTAATATAAAAATTATCTATAATCATTAAATTACAATATATTTTTTTGGGAGTTTCTTGGTATAATTTATATTTTTTTATTTTTTCTTCTATTTCGGCTCTTTGTTTATTATTAATATTTAAATTATTTGGCTGATTTAAATTATCAAAAATTTCTTTTATATTTTCATCTACTTCTGAAATTATCTCAATTATTGGAATATACATTTTATCTCCAGCAGCATATTTACAATTTTTTGGTATATCAATCTCATAATTATCTACAGTATATTTTATACATTTTAACTTTTCAAAAGGATTTTTATCTGTTGTGCTATAAAAACATATTTTTGTACCTATTTTACAATGATTAAGAATAATTTTATACATAAATTTTGGAAATCTTGTATAAACTTCATGAAAACTTTCACCATTATAGTCATCAAAATATATACAATCAAATTTACCTAATGTTTCTAACATATCTTGCCATCGCCCTTTAATTAAATTAATTTTTAATGTTTCTCGTTGTAATTTTTTCCATTCTTCAAATTTTTCCCAAACTATTGGACTACATTCAATTACTGTATAACTTTTTACATCAGAAAATTCACACATTTTTGATGCAGAAAATCCCATACCAAATCCTATTTCTAAAACATCTCCATGTGGATTTAATTTATTTATGCTTTCTTCCATATATGGTTTTTCCCAATCCATCATAACTTGATGAACTTCATTTTCATCTGTTAATATTTCATTACCACAAATATCTTTTATGTATTTTAGTTTCATATAATATATTTATTATATGAATTCTTTATTATTTTATTTATTAATTTATTAATTTATTAATTTATCTTAAAATATTTTCTAATTGAGTTGTTGTTACAATATTTTTACCAAACTCCCAAGTTATTGTACTATCTGTAAAAGTAATATGTGTTAAACCACCTAAATCAGTTAAAACTTTACCAGATATAAATTCTCCTGGAATATTTCCACCACCACTCGCTCCTTGTGCTCCTTGTGCGCCATTTGTTCCATTTGCACCTTGCGCACCAGTAGACCCTTTTGTTCCATTAGCACCTTGTGCACCATTTGAACCAGCAGTTCCCTGTGCGCCACTAAGTCCTTTATCACCTGTAGCACCTTGCGCGCCATTTAAACCAACAGTTCCCTGTGCGCCAGTAAGTCCTTTATCACCTGTAGCACCTTGTGCACCATTTGAACCAACAGTTCCCTGTGCGCCAGTAAGTCCTTTATCACCTGTAGCACCTTGTGCGCCATTTGAACCAACAGTTCCCTGTGCGCCAGTAAGTCCTTTATCACCTGTAGCACCTTGCGCACCATGTAATCCATCATCTCCCTGTGCGCCAGTAGACCCTTTTGTTCCATTCGCACCTTGTGCACCATTTGAACCAACAGTTCCCTGTGCGCCAGTAAGTCCTTTATCACC
>Ga0115565_10000654_pt1 | contig 29527 bp, 33 predicted proteins | sample COGITO_mtgs_1105_FD_87199 | JGI IMG/M metagenome (GOLD analysis project Ga0115565, IMG submission 87199) | Pelagic marine microbial communities from North Sea - COGITO_mtgs_110530 | ecosystem: Environmental > Aquatic > Marine > Epipelagic | place: Germany:Helgoland, sampling site Kabeltonne... | reverse complement strand
TTAAATTTTAAATCCCAAGGATCCATGTGCATGGTGGGATAATCTTCTATGTGCTTAACATCACGACCGCGTTCTAGAACAATCGTTTTTAGGCCGTTTTCACATAATTCTTTGGCGGCCCACCCGCCACTTATTCCTGAACCTACGACGATAGCATCGTACATTTCGTTGTCGTTAATAGAACTCACAGTATATTGTATTAATGAATATTAAAGCTTCTTGATATTACCAAATATATAAATTTAGGTTGTTTTTTTTGATAAAATTCCAAAAGGTGTACCTTAGTCACGACGTTAATTTACGGCTATTTTCCCGCGAAAACGTTGTAGTTGGAAGTCAATCTAAAAATTTAACAAATGAAAAAAATACTTATTGCCTCTTTAAGCTGTTTTCTTGTACTTACTTCGTGTAAAAATGAAGGTAAGAAGGACGATAACGCTTTCGCGAAAGCGTCTGAAGAAAAAGAAATGTCCGATCCTGAATTTAAACATTCATTAGCACAATGGTCACTACATGCGCCATTTCAAGATGGAAGTATGGACCCAATGGAATTTCCTCAAATTGCGAAAGACCTAGGTTTTGTAGGTTTAGAATATGTAACGCAACTGTATCCTTCTGTAAAAGAAGTAGGCTCAGATTATAGAGAACGTGTACTAAAACTTGCGACAGACCTTAACGCAAAAGCAGAAGCCGCAGGAATGGATAATGTGCTTATTATGGTAGATCACGCAGGAGAGCTAGCAGATCCTGATCCTGAAAAATTAAAAGAAGCAATAGCAAACCACAAAATCTGGATGGACGCTGCAAAAATTATGGATGCACACTCCGTACGCGCAAATCTTTTTGGAGAGTTAGACCCAGAAAAATGGCACGACCTTTCTGTAGCTTCACTTAAAGAATTAGGTGAGTACGGTAAAGCAATAGGCGTAAACGTGATTATAGAAAATCACGGGGGATGGTCTAGTGATGCAGCAAAGCTCGTTGCTGTGATGAAAGAAGTAAATATGGATAATGTAGGCGTGCTTCCAGATTTTGGTAATTTCTGTGTAAAAAGAGAAGGAGGAGCACGTTGGAACGGAGCCTGTGTAGAAGCGTTTGATACGTACAAAGGTGTAGAGATGATGATGCCTTATGCAAAAGGAGTTTCGGCCAAGTCATACAACTTTGACGAAAATGGAAATGAGACAAAACTAGATTATCAGCGCCTTATGCAAATCGTTGCAGACAGTGGTTTTGAAGGATATGTAGGAACAGAGTATGAAGGGCCTCTTGAGAACCCAAAAGAAGGAATCGCTCTTACCAAAGCACTCGTTCAAAAATCTATAAACAACCTAAAGTAACCTAACCTAATTTTTATGAAATCAACGACTAAGTTTCAGCTTTCCTTTATGATGTTCCTCGAGTTCTTTATTTGGGGTGGCTGGTTTGTAACCCTAGGAACTTTTCTGGGAAATAATTTAAACGCTGAGGGCGCAGAAATCGCACAAGCATTTTCTACGCAATCGTGGGGAGCGATCATAGCTCCGTTTATCATTGGCCTCATTGCAGATAGATATTTTAATGCAGAACGTATTTTAGGAGTTTTACATCTAGTAGGAGCTGGATTAATGTATATGATGTCACAATCGACTGACTTTGCAACATTTTACCCGTACGTATTAGGATATATGATTGCATACATGCCTACACTTGCACTTGTAAATTCAGTGGCTTTTAATCAAATGAAGGATCCGTCGAAGGATTTCCCTCTAATTCGCGTATGGGGAACCATCGGGTGGATCATCGCAGGTCTATTAATAAGCTTTGCATTTTCTTGGGATTCTGAAGCTGGACTTGCTAATGGCTTGCTCGCTAATACATTTTTAATGACTGCTATTGCTTCTGCAGTGTTAGGCGTATTTAGTTTTACGCTTCCTAAAACACCACCGAGTGCAAAGGGAGAGAAAGTTGCCTTGTCAGATGTCTTAGGATTAGAGGCTTTAAAGCTTCTTAAAGACCGTAATTTCTTAGTCTTTTTCCTTTCATCTGTGCTTATCTGTATTCCACTAGCATTTTATTACACAAACTTAAGTCCATTTTTAACGGAGTCTGGTGTAGAGAATTCTACTGCTTGGGCTTCATTAGGGCAAGCCTCTGAAATTTTATTTATGCTCTTACTTCCATTTTTCTTTAAGAAATTTGGCTTTAAGAAGACCATACTTGTTGGTATGCTAGCTTGGGCAATACGCTACACGCTATTTGCCTACGGTAACTCGGGAGACCTGTTTTCTATTGTCGTTTTAGGAATTGCTTTACACGGTATTTGCTATGATTTCTTCTTTGTATCAGGGCAGATTTATACAGACAGCAAAGCAGGACCCAAAATTAAAAGTGCTGCGCAAGGGCTAATCACACTCGCTACCTATGGTGTAGGTATGCTTGTAGGCTTTTATATTACAGGAAAAATAACAGACAAATATGCGTTAATGACAGAAGGTCACGACTGGAACTCTGTGTGGATTTTTCCAGCGGTATTTGCAGCAGCAGTATTTGTAGTTTTTGCTTTATTATTTAAAGAAGAAAAAATTGAATATGCTGAGTAAGCGTATCAAATAGAAGAATGCAAACATCACAGCTGCGGAATCCATTCCGCAGCTGTGATGTTAGAAGGTTTTCGTAATTTTAGAACAAGAGTAAATGATGTAGCGATACGCTTTCGCGAAAGCGTATGCATTAAAACTGTCTTATTTTACGATTATCTGATAATCTTGATTTACAAAAACTAGATTATTATAATTGAAGCCGAATAAGTAGGATTTTAAATGGATGAACGAACATCGAAAAAGAGTATTCGTAAGTACTATTGGATATCATTTAGTCTTAATTGGTTGCCATTGGGAATATTACTATTCACTTTCGGGGGATTAGAAGGAGAAGCACAATTAGGTTATTTCTTTGGTATAATTTGGGGCCTAGTCTGTACGATATTTTATGGATTTTATTTATTAATTCCAGAATTTAAGAAGAAATGGGAAAAAATAGGAGGACTTCTATTTCCTACTTTACTTTTATCTCTAGGAATTTTTCAGATGAAATATTTAGCAATATTGGTTGCCACAAATTTAGTTTTGAATTTAATATTTGTATGGCATTTTATAAACATAGAAAATAAAAAAAATAATGAGCAACAAAATAAGATGGGGCGTCCTAGGCGGCGGCGGCGATAGTTTAATAGGTGTGTTACACCGTGTAGCGGCAAGTATGTTTGACGCGTACCAGCTCGTAGGTGGGTCGTTTAATCCGGATATTGAGATAAGTAAAGATTTTGCAAAACAAATAGGCATCCCGACAGATCGTATTTATGCAGATCTTACAGAGTTAATTGCAAAAGAAACCGCGCTTCCTGAAGGAGAGCGTATGCAGGTGATTTCTATTCTGACTCCCAACTTCTTGCATTTCCCAATGGCAAAACAGCTGCTAGAAGCAGGTTTTAATGTCATTTGTGAGAAGCCTATGACCATGACATACAATGAGGCATTAGAACTGCAAACCATCCAGAAAAAGAATGGAAACGTTTTTGGTCTCACACACACCTACACTGGGTATCCTATGGTACGCCAGATGAAAGAAATGATCGCAAACGGCGAGATAGGCGAAGTGCAAAAGGTAGATGCTCAGTATTACCAGGGCTGGATTAATAACTTAATACACGATAAAGAGCAACGTAACTCTACGTGGCGATTAATGCCAGAAAAATCAGGTATTTCGTGCTGTTTAGGCGATATAGGCGTACACGCCTATCAAATGCTTGAGTTTGTTACGGGTCAGGAAATTAAGTCTGTTCTTGCAGATTTAAACCACTTGTATGCAGATAATGAGATGGATATTGATGGTACGGTACTCCTACGTTTAGGGGAGTTTACAAAAGGCGTGTTACGCTCTAGTCAAATCGCAACAGGAGAAGAAAATAACTTTACAGTAGCCGTATATGGTAAAAAAGCCGGTTTAAAATGGGAACAAGAAAACCCTAATTACCTCTACCTGTTAGAAGAAGGACAACCGATGCGTGTTTTAAAACCTGGGCATACGTATAACAGCGCAGTTTCTTTAGACGGTACAAAATTACCACCAGGACATCCTGAAGGGATTTTTGACGCGATGGGTAACATTTATAAAGGTGTAGCAAAAGCCGTGCGAGGAGAAGATTTCCATCCTGCAGAATTTCCGGGTATGACCGATGGCGTACGTGGTATGAATTTTATTGAGAAAGCCGTACAGAGTCATCGTGATGGGAATGTTTGGGTAAATCTTTAGGTTTGTCTACTTCCGCGGAGGCGGAGGTCTTGAAGTAAAGTTAAAAAATCTCTCATTTGATAGGTACTATACAAGCGGTTAGAGCAACTATGAAAAATACATTTTATATTTTCTTAATAGGATTTTTGTTATGCAGTTGCGGGAGTTCTCAGCGGACGAAATCTTTAGAGAGAAACAATCTAGTCAAAATTGAGAATGGTTTATATGAGCGAGATTTTGAAATTAAGAGAGAAGATAAAACAAAAGCGGTTACGCAAATAGGATTTGAAAATAGAAGTACTTCATTTTCAAAAAAGAGAGCATTTTTTCAGGCGTACGGTGGTTGGGATTCTGTTATATATTTAGATGGAGACTCTCACCCTATTTTAGTTTGGAATGCTGTTAAGTTGATAGATGAAAGTGAAGACCTTTTTACGATTTATGCAGACGGTATTGAGGACTATTCTCTAACTCTTGGTAGTTTAATGGTCTTTTCAAGAACAGGAGAAGATGCACTTGAAAATAAAGCGCTACGTGAAGAAATAGTTACTAAAACCAAGCGCCTGATATGTGATTCAACGCAGAATGAGGCGTTTTATGATGTGTATTGGCTAGAGGTAAAAAGCAATGCTAAATAAGAGATGTATAATCACGCTTTCGCGAAAACCTGTCCCGTCCCGATAACTATCGGGATAACTTCGGGAGCGTAGAAAATCGTAAAAACCGTATCTTAGAGTAAAAATAAGGCTATGTTAACTAAAGAAAAAGTACAGGAACATATGGAAAGTCTTTCATCAGAATTCACTCTTGATGAGTTGATTGACCATCTTCTATTGCTTGAAAAAGTTGAAAATGGATTACAACAATCTTCTTTAGGTCAGGGAATTACCCATCTCGCGATGGAAGATGAAATTGAGAAATGGGGAGAATAATATGGACACCACAATCTCAAAACGATTTAAGAAGTATTTACAACTACATTGCTAGCGACTCTAAACGCTACGCTCTGAGAGAAGTTCGTGCCATAAAGAATAGCGTTGGGGTGCTTTCAAGTTTTCAAAAGTCAGGAAAGGTATTTGATGAACTTGATAATACCTCTATAAGAGAGATTGTTTATAAACATTACAGAGTTATCTATAAGATTGTAAATGATAATCAGGTTGACATATTAACAGTACATCACGGTGCTAGAAGTATCCCAAAGCGTAAATTAAAATTTTAAGAGTACGCTTTCGCAAAAGCGTACAAAGAACTAATAAACAGCGATGCGTGAGATGAGATGTCTGCCTTCACGGAAAAAGAAACGATACTAAAAATGAGATTTCCGCCTTCGCGGAAATGACAAAATGAAGATGTATATATGAAAACAGTAAAAGGACCAGCGGTATTTCTCGCCCAGTTTATGGATGATAAAGCACCGTTTAATTCGTTAGACGGTTTATGTAAATGGGCTGCAGACTTAGGCTATAAAGGCATACAAATCCCGACATGGGAGAGTAGATTAATAGATCTTACAAAAGCAGGAGAAAGTAAAACCTATTGTGATGAACTTAAAGGGAAAGTAAACGACTACGGTCTAGAAATTACCGAGCTGTCTACACACTTACAAGGGCAACTTGTTGCAGTACATCCTGCATACGACTTGATGTTTGATAATTTTGCGCCAGACGATTGTAAGAACAACCCAAAGAAGCGTACGGAATGGGCACGCCAGCAAATGATAAGTGCTGCACGAGCAAGCAAGCATTTAGGTCTTAATGTAAGTGCTACCTTTAGCGGGTCTTTATTATGGCATACGATGCACCCGTGGCCACAACGCCCTGCGGGACTTGTAGAAATGGGTTTTGAAGAATTAGCAAAACGCTGGTTACCGTTACTTAATGAGTATGATGCGTGCGGTGTAGATGTGGCGTATGAGATACACCCAGGAGAAGACTTACACGACGGCGTGACTTTTGAGCGTTTTTTAGAAGCTACGGGCAATCATAAACGCTGCAATATTTTGTACGACCCGAGTCACTTTGTATTGCAACAGCTAGATTATATTGAGTATATAGATCATTATCACAGTTTTATAAAAGCTTTTCACGTAAAAGATTCTGAGTTTAAACCAGATGGGAAGCGTGGTACCTTTGGCGGGTATAGCGACTGGCAAGATCGTGCTGGGCGTTACCGCTCACCAGGAGATGGGCAGATAGATTTTAAAACCATCTTTACAAAACTAACTGAGTACGGTTGTGATGTTTGGGCAGTGATGGAGTGGGAATGTTGTGTAAAAAGTCCAGAGCAAGGTGCTAGAGAAGGCGCGCCATTTATCGCAAGTCATATTATCGAGGCCACACAAAAACGTTTTGATGATTTTGCAGGAGAAGCGATAGATAAGGAGAAGTTGAAAAAAATATTAGGATTATAATATAAAAGCAATGAAAAAAACAATCTACATAGCAGCAGTTGCACTACTTGCCATTGCCTGTAAAAACGAAGAAAAGAAAACACCTGAAGCGGTAGAAGACAAAACCCAAGAAATGGCAATGACTGATGAAACGACAGTGCTTTTCGATGGTTCAAACTTTGACGCTTGGAAAGGATATGGCATTGAAGGAATGCACGATAATTGGACTATAGAAGATGGTGCGATGGCATTTACACCTGGTGATGAAGGCGGTAAAAATATTATCACAAAAGACACTTACAAAAACTTTGTACTCAACCTCGAGTGGAAAATTTCTGAAGGTGGTAATAGCGGGATTTTTTGGGGTGTAAAAGAATCTCCAGAATTTGGCGAAGCGTATGAGACTGGGCCAGAAATACAGGTATTAGACGATGCGCGTCACCCAGATGCAAAAGTGGCAAATGGTACGCACAAAGCAGGATCACTGTACGATATGATAAAGCCTGAAGACGGTATGATACACCCAGCTGGTGAGTGGAATGCTGTAGAACTTACCATAAACCACGATGAAAATATGGGTAAGGTCTCACTTAATGGAAAAGAAGCATACACCTTCCCAGTACACGGAGACGAGTGGGATGCGATGGTGGCAAAGTCAAAATTTGCGACTTGGAAAGGTTTTGGGAAATATCAAGAAGGACATATTGGACTTCAAGATCACAGTGATAAGGTGTGGTATCGTAATATTAAGATACAATCATTATAAATATATGTGCACGCTTTCGCGAAAGCGCATGTAGATATTCAAGATTTACACATACCTGAAAAAACAGAAAAATATGACAATCATAAAGCGCATTTTGCCAGTTGTAGGACTTTCAATGTTGAGTCTACAATTAGCAAACGCACAAGAAACTATGCAAGAAGAACCTACTACTCCAGAAGCCACAGAGCAGTGGAAACCCGTACCGTTAAATGTTGAACCTTATGCAAAAAATGGCGCGCCTAGTGACGCTATTATCCTTTATGACGGGACAAATTTTGACGCGTGGCAATCTACTGTAGATGGTGGCGATGTACAATGGACGATAGACAGCGACGGCGCGGCCACTGTAAAAGATAAAACGGGAGACATACAAACGAAGCGCAACTTTGGGAGCGTACAATTGCATTTAGAATGGCGTAGCAATCCTGATAATACAAAGGATGGCCAGAATAGAAGTAACAGTGGTGTGTTTTTACAAGACAAATATGAGGTGCAAATTTTAGATAACAATAATAATCCTACTTACGTAAATGGACTTGTAGGATCTATCTACAAACAATCACCACCACTTGTAAAAGCTACTGTCCCAACAGGTGAGTGGAATATCTACGATATCATTTTTCACGCACCAGAATTTAATGATGAAGGTGTAAAAACGAAGTCTGCGACCATTACTGTATTACTTAATGGTGTACTCGTACAAGATCACTACATCATAAAAGGATCTACCGAGTATATAGGCTGGCCCAAAAATACACCTCACGGTAAAGGACCTATAAAATTACAAGATCACCAAGATGAGAGTGGCGTGAAGTTTAGAAACGTATGGGTTCGTGAGTTATAAGCATTCGTTATAATGAATACAGAAGCACTTTTTACAGAAGAGAATATTGCCCTTTTCAGTATGGGTGTGCTCTTTGTGCTTTTAGCCTATTATTACTACGCTCGCCCACCTAAAGAGATTAACCGTTTGTACGGACATAGAACACCACGTTCTATGAAAAACCAGCAAACTTGGGATGCGGCAAATGAGCGAAGTAGTAAAGACTTTTTCAGTCTAGCATTTGTGGTGCTTATCGTCGGTATTTTTCTTATTCCTATTAATTTTGAAGGAAAAGTAATTATTCAAATGGTTGTCCTACTCGTAGGTTTAGGTTGGACGGTGTGGCGTACAGAAACGTATCTTAAAAATAACTTTGACAAAGACGGTAATCCTAAGAACTCATGAATGATTTTTTAACGGTTTTTACACCGGCTCTCATCGCGCTCGCGGTTTATCTGGTTACTTCTTTTTTCCCTCCTAAATTAGGTAACGCTTTTCTCGCGATACATCCTGCGTGGTGGAGTAGGGACGAGCAAACGTGGGCGCGAGCGTACAAAGAACTCTCAAAAGGGTATGTAATACTTACGATTGTGCTTATTATCGCGTGTACGATCTCATATCTTTTTCAAGAACCCAATGCTATTTTTGTGACATTTTTAATTTTAATATTTGGTATGATAGGCGTGCACTTTCTTGGGCGTAAGAAAATGGCTAAGTATAAAGACTTGAAATAAATCTGCATACGCTTTCGCGAAAGCGTATGCAGAAAACAGAAATGCCTTCCTTTTATTTCAACCTATGTGCCTACACCGTAAATAAGTATCTTTGCGTATATGATACAGTCTATGACAGGTTTTGGGAAGCACATACTGCAACTCCCGACCAAAAAAATAACAATAGAAGTTAAATCGCTTAACAGCAAAAATCTTGATCTCAATGCTCGCATTCCGGGCGCATATAGAGAGAAAGAATTATACATGCGCAAGATTGTTGCAAAAGCACGGAGTCGCGGCAAAGTAGACTTTAGCTTATACATTGAGTCTACAGGAGATGCAAACAACACGGTAGTAAACGCTGCAGTTGTTGAAAGTTATATGAGCCAACTAGGCGATATCACACAGATAGACGATGCAGAGCTTTTAAAAATGGCCGTACGCTTACCAGACGCCTTTAAAACCGAAAGGGAAGAAGTAGATGAGACAGAATATGCAGAAATTTTAAAAGGTTTAGATATAGCCTTATCTGAAATTAACGCCTACCGTTCTGATGAGGGTAACGCACTTAAAGAAGATCTGGACCAGCGCGTAAAAAACATTGCACAACTTTTAGACGATGTTATCGCTATAGATCCTGATCGCGTGGCTGGCGTTAAAGAGCGTTTGCACAAAGCAGTAAGCGATTTGGAGGCAGATGTAGACCAAAATAGGTTCGAGCAAGAGCTGATATATTATTTAGAAAAGTACGATATCACCGAAGAGAAAGTACGTCTTAAAAACCATTTAGATTACTTTACCTCTTCTATGGAAAGTGCAGATTCTAACGGGAAAAAGTTAGGTTTTATAGCACAAGAAATTGGGCGTGAGATTAATACGATAGGCTCAAAATCTAATCATGCACCTATGCAACAGCTTGTGGTTCAAATGAAGGATGAGTTAGAAAAAATCAAAGAGCAAATGCTCAATATACTCTAATTAAAAAGGGAGAATTTTGAAAGGATCAGGAAAGCTTATCGTTTTTAGTGCCCCTTCTGGAAGTGGTAAAACAACGATTGTACGTCACTTACTAGCGCAGGAAAAGTTTAATTTAGAGTTTAGCATTTCAGCTACGAGTCGCGAGGCTCGCGGGGAAGAAGTACACGCGCAAGACTACTATTTTATATCGCTAAAGGAGTTCAAAAACCATATCAAGGCAGACGAGTTTTTAGAGTGGGAAGAGGTGTATAGAGATAACTTTTACGGAACACTTAAAAGTGAAGTAGAACGCATCTGGGCGATGGGTAAACACGTGATTTTTGATATAGATGTAGTGGGCGGTTTACGTATAAAGAAAAAATTCCCACAACAGACACTTGCTGTTTTTGTAAAACCTCCTAGTGTAGATGAGCTTAAAATACGCCTTAAGAAGCGTAAGACAGAGAGTGAGGAGAAGATCAATATGCGTATAGCTAAAGCCTCTGTAGAGCTGGCTACGGCACCACAATTTGACCATATTATACTTAATGATGATCTGCCTAAAGCACTTGCAGAAGCAGAAGATTTATTGAGCTCATTTCTAACTTACGGGCATCCAGATCAAGAAGAAGAGTAATGAAAATAGGTCTTTATTTTGGCACTTTTAACCCAATTCACATTGGGCATCTTGCGATTGCAAACCATATGGCTGAGTATAGCGATCTAGATAAAATCTGGATGGTGATAACGCCACATAATCCTTTTAAAAAGAAAAGCAGCCTACTAGATAATCACCATCGCTACCGTATGGTAGATCTTGCGTTAGAAACTTATGACAAGTTAGAGCCCAGCAAGGTAGAGTTTGACTTACCACAACCTAACTATACGGTACATACGCTTACTCATCTCTTTGAAAAATATCCCGAGCACGAGTTTTGTCTCATTATGGGAGAAGACAACCTCAAGAGCTTGCATAAGTGGAAAAACTACGAAACCATTTTAGAGCATAACGAGATTTATGTGTATCCCCGCATTTCTGAAGGTGTTGTAGAAACTCAGTTTGATAATCATCCTAAAATACATCACGTAGCTGCACCTATTATGGAAATATCATCTACGATGATACGCAAGGGTATTAAAGAAGGTAAAAACATACGCCCACTACTTCCTGCTCAGGTCTGGAAGGAAATAGACGAGATGGGGTTTTATAGGTAGTAGTTATTCAGAATATAAATGAATGTTTAAAGCAAAAAACCCCCAACATATATTTTGTGTTGGGGGTTTTAGTTGTGCGGTGATTCTTTTTAGAATTCGCTTTCATTGGTGTTGTCATTACCAGAATCTGGACAGTCAGACAAGTTAGCTTCTACAAACATTGCCCAGCTTCTTCCTTCAAATTGTGGTCCTTCGGCCCAAGCAGTTTCTTCACCAGTAGGACCAGAAACAACAGCGTGAGCGGCAAAACAATAGCGATCTTCAAGCACTGAAACGTTTAATACATAAACGACTTCATTTACACCAGTGCTATGATCTGAAGAATGCTCAAAGTGGCCTACTTTAGGATTACCAGAGCCCGTCGTCGGGATGGTCTCATCTTCACAGTTACCTATACTAAGATGCGTAGCACTTATGGTCCAGTCTCCATTCGTACGATATGTAATGATGAGGTCATCTCCATCACGTTCAACAGTTACTTCTCCTGCAGTATGATGCTGCCCAGCGATTAGTGATGTAGTGTGACAATATTCTTCTAAGAATCTCGTATTGCTGATTAATACTGGGTCGTTGTTTACAGCTTCAAAAACTCTAAATTGAGCATCTTCTGCTAGAATAGTTTCGTCTGTTGTTTCAGGACTACAGGCACTAAATACAAGTGCAGAAATTGCAAAAAAGGTTAGGGTAATTTTTTTCATGATACTTATGTTTGGGGTTAATTCTTTCTAAACATATCTATAGTATCTATGAAATGCAATATTAATCGACGTAATACACAAATATTTAACTTATGATTTTTGAAAGTAAATCGATTTGTGTAGTACGTGGATATATACAAGCATAAAAAAAGTCTATTCTGATAAAGAATAAACTTTTACTTAAAAAGATGTTATATCTTTTATTTATCTAGATGCGGTATACGTAATACTTGTCCTGGATAAATTTTATCAGGATCAGAAAGCATAGGCTTGTTTGCTTCAAAAATAACGTTGTACTTCATAGCATCACCATACATCTCTTTAGAGATTTTAGAAAGGTAATCGCCTTTCTCTACAGTGTAGAAACGAGCTTCTGGCTCTTTGTTTTCTACATCCATCTGGTCATCTACTTGTGCTATTCCTGCTGTATTTCCTACTACAAGAACGATTTTTTCTTTTGTTGCTTGGTTTAAAGCTTTTCCAGTCACTGTTGCCGTATCTCCAGAAATTACAATGTTTAAGTTATCTACCTCTAGACCTAGATCGCTTACTGTCTCTGCCATATTAGATGCAGCTACTTTATTTGCCTTAGCAATCGCTTCGGCTTTTGCTGCAGATGCTTCAGCAGCTTCTTCTGCTTCTGTTTTTCCTATTCCGAAAACTTTTGCTCCTGCGTTTTTAATAAATGAAAATAATCCCATATCTGTTTATATTAAGTTAGTGTTTGTTAATGTTAAAGTTACAAAATTTTGAGGTTGTGTATACGCTTTCGCGAAAGCGTAACAAAACATTATGAAAACCTATGCAAAAAGAAACCGCCCACACTAATTAACACTAGGTGAGCGGCTTCAACTAAATAACCAACCAAAAACTTATTTATATTTTTAATGCCTTTTTCTTTTTTGCAATTAAGGCTTGTATTTCTTTTTTAATTTCTGCGTCAGACTTACGCATTTTATCTACTTTTTGAGATTTACCATTTAAGGTCTTAAACTGTATATATCCTCTACCTCTAAAACGATAGATAGTCTCTGTACTATATTGGTACAACTCTATCGTGTTGTCATTAATAACGGTAAGCTCAAAAACTTCATTGTCTGGAAAATTGTAATCTAGTGTTAAAGTTTTTTGGTATACTGTACCGCTAATATTATCTATGTCATAGATACCTTCATAATCATATACAACCTCTACAACTGGTGTGCCAAAGCTGTCTATAGAGCTTCTAAAGTTACCATTTGCTCCTGCTGGTAGAAATTGTAAGAAGTTCTCCTCATCAAAAGGGTTTACCTCGCCAGTATCGCTAGTAAAGATTTTCTCCCACGTTTCATATTCCTGTAAGAAATAATGAATGTTATCATAAAACACGAGGTCATAGTCAAAGGTGTCTCGTTGATACCCAATAAGCACATATCGTGAGTTTGTCTCTGGGTTGTAAAGTTCTATTTCATTTATAGCATTGCGGTCGTGTACTATAAAGGTATACGTACCATCAAGATCGTGGCTGAGATCTAGCTCATCGTCAAAGGTGCCATAAAAGCCAACATCTAAACCAAACCCGTCACCGTTATTTCCTAGACCTGCGATATTATTATTTGCATAAAAAGTACCGTCTAAAAAACTTAGCGTAAATGCTTTTTGCATAAAAGGGATTGGGTTGCTTGTGGTAGAACGATTAAGATCTACATACCAAACTTCATAATCATCTAATCGTTGATCTAAAGTGACAAGCGGTGTTACAAACACATCGTCATCTGTGTTGATCTCTGTGTAGCAAGAGGTCGCAACGCTACCTACCAGTGCTAATACTAAAAGGTGTTTTAATGTGTTCATAACTGTTCGATTTAAGATTGGTCTTGTATAAATCAATCAGCGTGCCAAAATTACAAATTACTAATTATCAGAATTTTATAATTTTTGTATTAGCAAGGCGCGTAATAATCTTCTCTTAGAAAGCGATAAATACTTTAAATAAAAAATTTCAACTATTGTTTAGATCAGAGTGTTGGATAAATTTTAAAATGAATAGCCCAGCGTAATAGAAGCATTTTTATACTTTTTAGCGTTACCTACACTTCTATCAATATTTCTAGCGCCTTGGATTTTTGCTTCTATAGATATGTTATTTATTTCAAAACCTATAGCACCCATTAAGTTAGGTGCTGTGGTGGTTTTAGCTCTTTTGAAGTTTTCGATTAGTAGATCATTCTCAAAGGCGAGCGGCGCGACCATACCAGCGGTAATAAAAATTCTTGAATTTTTGTCAATAAAGAATGAGTGTCTAGCTGCGATACTTATCTCTAGCCCACTATAAGCTGCAGAAATATTTGTAAACTCACCTGGAGATACTTCACCTGAAAACTCCTTGTCATAATTAAAATAAGTTAGTTCAGTTAATGCACTCCATTTGTTTCTGTTGAACTTAAAAATAAATTCTGCTTCGGCTCCAAACTGAAATCCAATCTCACGATCAACATCGAGTTCATTTTCTATTACTATAATATCCAGTTTGTGAGACCTTACACCAGCCTTAAAGCGTAGTTTAATTCGATTGTTGTTATCATATATTTTAGATGTTTCACGATACTCTGTTGTTTGGGAATTGAAACAAGTGTTATATTTTTTAAACAAAGAAGCTAGGCTAGTGCGTTTGTATTTAAGATTTTTAAATGAGGCATCTGAGATAGAAGAACATAACATTTGCATACGCAATGTCTGTTTGTAAGCATTGTTTTCAAAAATATCATTGCTTCTATCTTCTCTCATATATCTTTTGTAAACAAGCGGTTTTAAGGTATCTCCATCTATTTTAAAAAAATAGCGAAAATTACTCTTATTAATATATTCATATAGAGATGCTTTCCCTTCAAGGATTTTCTTTAGGAGTACTTGTTTTTTTTCAAATTGAGGTTCTCTGGTGCGAGAAAGTCTATCTATTTGATCACTGGAGGAATCAAGATTTACAGACGCTTTGATGTAAGAAACACCATCAATTATTCCAAACTCTTTAATCGTATCTATATATATTTCTTTCTCTTTAGAAGCCTCGGTGTTCTTAACCGCGATCTGAGTAGGGCTATCTAGCCAGGCCTCATTTTTAATGAGTACCTCGATTTTACGATTGTCATTATCTATATAATATCCTGGCTCAAAAGATACTTGGGCGAAAGATAAATTAGCAAATAGTACAAATACTATAAAGTAGATTTTTTTCATATTTAAGATATTTCTTATTAATTATCGAGCTAAAATACCATTTTTCCCCATCACAGGAAGCGTCACCGCATTGTCGTCTACGATGCTTTTTGCAGGGAACTCATAGCGCTTTTCGTACATCTTATTATCTAAGAAATAGGTTACCGAGAAGTAGTTGTTTAATCTAAGAACGCTGTCTTCCATAAACTCAATTTTAGCAAATCCTTTTGCTGGAAGTACGTTAATCTTATGGCGCATATGTGAGGTCATATCTTTGTCATCGTAGCCTTGTACTACGATAAGCACCATCTCTAACGGTGCATTACCATCATTTATAATGTAAGCATTCCAGTCTGTCGTGTTATACTTTTCATTATGCTCGTGAACGGCTGCCACGTAGACATCTTTAACTTCTGGGATTTGTATGTCCTTGCGCATAGTCTAGTTTTGAGTGCTGTAAAACAGTAGTTCTTCGTTGTCGTTAGGCAGTGTAATGGTTTTTATAAACATGAATCCTAACTTTTCTAAAAGCTTTTGCGATGCTTTATTTTCTTTAGTCGTGATTGCGTTAATGGGCTTTATAACAAGTATGCCCGTAGCAATTTCAAAAAGTTTCTGAGCACTTTCATAACCATATCCTTTACCGAAATATTCAGGTAAAAATGCAAAACCGATGTCTATTCCTTCCAACCCATCACGATCATACAAACCACAAGTTCCTATGGGCAGTTTTGATTGCTTGTGAAAAACGGTAAAATTCCCATAGCCTAGACGTTCTATTTGAGGACGTAATTTTGTTTCTATGTAAGCGGTAGCATCTTCTTCTGTATATACCTTACGGTCACCTATGTTTTTGAGCCAGCCCTCACTATTTAAAAGCTGCAGCATAAATGGAGCTTCAGCTATGGTCGTCGGTTTTACTAGAAGTCTTTCGGTTTCAAAAATTAGTGGTGGCACGATCATCATGAAGGTAAGGTTTTACATACGCTTTCGCGAAAGCGTAGCCTTAAAAAGCACTTTTAAACTGTGCTAAGAAACGTACATCGTTCTCACTCAACAATCTGATGTCACCTATATTATGCAGGAGCATCGCAATACGATCTACACCTACGCCAAAGGCAAATCCCGAGTATTCCTTAGGATCTATGCCACAGTTTGTAAGTACGTTAGGATCTACCATCCCACAGCCACCTATCTCTAGCCAGCCAGTACCTTTTGTAATACGATAATCGGTTTCGGTTTCGAGGCCCCAATACACATCTATTTCTGCGCTAGGCTCTGTAAACGGAAAGTATGAAGGGCGTAGTCTGATCTCGCTTTTACCAAAAAGCTCCGTAGTAAAGTGTTGTAAAGTTTGCTTTAAATCTGCAAAACTCACGTCTTTATCTATGTATAATCCCTCTACTTGGTGAAAGAAGCAGTGCGATCTCCCACTTATGGCCTCATTACGATACACACGCCCCGGACTAATAGTACGTATGGGCGGCTTATTACTTTCCATATATCGTACCTGCACAGAAGAAGTGTGTGTGCGTAATAAAACATCTGGATTTGTCTGTATAAAAAACGTATCCTGCATATCACGTGCTGGGTGATATTCAGGAAGGTTTAATGCTGTAAAGTTATGCCAGTCATCTTCGATCTCGGGACCTTCTGACACATTAAAACCTATGCGTGCAAAAATATCTATAATTTGATTTTTTACAATAGAAATCGGGTGTCTCGCACCTATTTGCATAGGTTCTCCAGGTCTTGTGAGATCTCCTAATGACGAAGTTTCTGTAGCATCTTCTAGCTTTTCTTTAAGCTCATTTACACGTTCTAATGCGACCGTCTTAAGTTTGTTAACTACTTGTCCGTATTCTTTTTTAAGCTCGTTAGGAACGTTTCTAAACTCGGTCATAAAATCATTTACGAGTCCTTTTTTACCAGAATATTTAATTCTAAAGGTTTCGACTTCTTCTAAAGATGAAGCGGTAAATGCTTCAACCTCTGCGATGTGTTTTTTGATTTTATCTAACATAATTTCCTGTTTTAGGAAGACGCAAATTTAATAATAAAATCGCGCTAAGCGATATAAAGTAGGGAGTGTTCTGGTAAGGCTCTGTATAACGTAATCAGTGAGCATTTTTAATCTATAAATTTCTTTTCTATGAAGTACTGGACGATAGCGTCTTTCATCAAGATTTGTTGCTCACCGGCTTTTAGAGGCGGTAGCGGCTCTAGTATTTTATAATGCGGCCAGCCTTCAGGGTCTTGATAATCGAACTGGTAGTACCCAAAAGGTTCTAACAATCTACATATCGCGATATGCATTAGGTTTACTTTTTCGTCTTTTTTAAATTTGTGCGTAGGGTTGCCAAATTCTTGCACGCCTATTAAATAAATGATAGCATCTAGATCCATAGTATCGCCGTCTGCAAAACGAGCTGAAAGCTTTGTCACTACTGCGCTCCAGCGCTCTTTAAGTTCTGTATCTCTAGACATAGTGGCAAAGGTACAATGCAACATTAGGATTTTACTATCTTTAGCACATGAATATATTAGATGTAGTTTTTGCCATTATCCTCATTTTTGGAGCGGTACAAGGTTTTAGAAAAGGGCTTTTTGTTGCCCTTGCAGGTTTAGTAGGTTTAATAGCAGGTATTTATGGTGCGATACATTTCTCACATTTTGCAGCAGATTATCTTGTGCAAAAAACTTCGTGGAGTGAGGCTACAATTAACTTAGCGGCATTTGCCATAACCTTTATAATCATCGTACTCGTCGTTTCTCTTGCGGGTAAATTATTGACAAGAATTGCAGATTTTGCGATGTTAGGTATTATAAATAAAATTGCAGGGGCAGTTTTCGAAGTCTTAAAATATGGTTTATTACTGAGCGTTGTTCTTATGTTTTTAGACGCTGCAAATAAGCAAATAGGCTTTGTAAGTGAAGAAACTATTGAAGATTCTATACTATACAGTAGTATACAGCCCATAGCACCTGCGCTATTACCTTCTATACTAGAAAATGCAGAAAAGGCTGATGCTTACCGAAAAGGACATGAAGAGTCGCTTGAAAATGATGAAACGCCCAAGTAGGACGTTTCAGTTATGAGTATGCATACGCTTTCGCGAAAGCGTGTAAACATTTGAATATTATTTAGGCGATCATCGCCCCTTTTTTAAGAAACGCCATACAGTCTTCAAAAGTTGCAAATACTGATTCCTCAGGGACAAGTGTCGGTATAATCTGAATACGTTCTAGCATGTACTTAGGTTGTTTTTTGAGTCCTACGATATATACGTTTACGCCATTTAATTTTAATTGTAGGATAGTATCTTCTATTGCATATACTCCAGATTGATCTACATAAGGAACGAGACCCATACGCAGGATCACATCTGTTGCCGTATCAGGTATCTGTTTAGTGAGCATAGAAAACTCACTCGTGTAACCAAAGAATATTGGGCCACTCAAGTGTTTTATAAATACTTTTTCCTTTAATGCTGCAGGGAAAGCAAGTTCGTCTGACCAAACGGTATTATTATACTGTTCTGCATTTAGGTCTACTACTTTGGACTGGCGTGCTGTAAAATCACCCATTTTTTTCATGAACATAAGTGATGATAAAATAAGGCCAATACCAACTGCGATAATCAGATCTACAAATACAGCAATAGCTAGGACAGTAAGCATAATAAGTACTTCTGAACTTAGTTTTATAGGACCTAGCTTTATGTCTTTAGGAAGATTAGGTATTGCTTTTAGACCTTTATAGTCCATAACACCAATACCCACGGTAATTAAAATTCCCGCAAGAACAGCGGCTGGAATTTCTGAAGCAATAGGACCCAACGCTAATAAAATTACGAGTAGTAATACTCCAGCAAGCATTCCTGAAAGCCTTGTCTTTCCGCCAGCGTTTATATTTACAACTGTACGAATGGTTGCGCCAGCACCTGGTAAACCTCCGAAAAGCGAAGCAATACTATTTCCTATACCCTGACCGATAAGTTCTCTGTTAGGTGCGTGTTTTGTTTTAGTCATATTGTCTGCTACCACTGAGGTAAGTAGTGAGTCAATAGCTCCTAAAAAAGCTAAAGAAATAGCAGTTACAACATAGGGTGACAAGGATGATAAACTAAAACCTGTAAATATCTCATAATTAAAACGTGGGAAGCCGTCAGGAATCCTCTCTATAGAGAGATAGTTTAGATCTGCCCCGTAGGCGATACCAGAGACTACAATGAGCGCCACAAGTGTACTTGGTATTGCGGTAGTTATCCTTTTAAAACCATAGATAATAAATATTGTAGATAGTGCTAATATGACTTCAAGCCATTTAATAGATTTTAAGGCATATGGTGCTGTTTTAATTGTTCCTAAGACGCCTTTAGAGTAATTTTTAGCGAGACCTATCGCTTCTAGGCGTATGTCGCTAGGCGTGATCTTTTCTGCTCGAACCATAGTCTGCTGAAAATTCTCAAGAACCATAACACCTTTTCCAGCTTCTTCTTTCAATATTTTATTAAGTAGTACCTCTTCAGCCTGAGGAACAAATTTATTGATTAAGGTTGCATCATCAGACGATTTGTAGCCTAAGAATGGCTGTAGTTGCGTTACGAGAATCATCACGCCTATGGCGGTCATAAAACCTGAAACTACGGGGTAGGGTATGTACTTAATATATTTTCCTATACCTATGGCACCTAAACCTATCTGAAAAATACCAGCTAGTAAAAATACAGATAGGATGAGCGGTAATGCTTTATTTACATCGCCATCATTTGCTGCAACGATGCTAGCGATAACAACCATACTCACAGCCGTCATCGGAGCTGTAGGACCTGATATTTGAGTCGCCGTTCCTCCAAAAAGTGCCGCAAAAAATGCAATAAGTATAGCTCCATAAAGTCCAGCACTTGGTCCAAGACCTGAAGATACACCAAAGGCTAGCGCTAGTGGTAAGGCTACGATTCCTGCAGTGATGCCACCGAAGGCATCTCCTTTTAAATGCTTAAAGAAATTTTTCATAATATAGGTAGGTCATTTAATTTTTCAAGGTACTATTTATCATCAAAAAGAAGAGGCGATCTCTTAAAGAAATCGCCCCTTACATATAAAATTAAAGTGTTCACGTAATAATGGTCATCTTAGTTTTACATAAATAAAACCTCACCATTAGAAATGTCATATACACCACCAACGATTTTAATGTCACCAGCTTCTTCCATTTCTTTTAGTAACGGACTGTCTGCTCGCATTTTTTCAATGGTCATGTGTACATTTTTATCTACAACATCATTTACAAATTTCTTATTTGCACTTGTACGTTCAGAGGCTTCTTTAGGTAAATTAGTTGCTGCGACCGCTGGACGTATTTTACTTAATAAAGCGGTTATGTTTCCTAATTGCACATCGTCACAAGCTCCTTTTACAGCGCCACACATGGTATGACCTAAAACGACAACGAGCTTAGAACCCGCTACCTTACAACCATACTCTATACTTCCAAGTACATCTTCATTTACGATATTTCCTGCTACACGAGCACTAAATATATCACCGATACCTTGGTCAAAAACGATTTCTGCGGGTACTCTAGAATCTATACAGCTTAGTACTACAGAATGTGGCCATTGTCCACCAGTGGTATCCTTTACTTGATCTAAGAGTACTCTGTCGGCAGCTTTTGCGGCTACAAATCTTTTGTTTCCTTCTTTTAGAAGATTTAATGCATCTACGGGTGTAGTTGCGTCTTGTATTTCTTTATTAAATGTTTTCATACTATCTTATTTTAAGTTTTTTCTTTGGGCGTAGTTTAAAGAATTCAATGTAACTCTCAGGGTTTTCAATTTCACCACGTTCAGAAATAAGCTTTATATCTATATTCTTTTGTTTGGCTTTATGCGCAAAATCATCTAAAATTTCAATAATATCATTATCGAGATATCGTGTTTTACGAACATCTAGTTCTAGATAACTATTTTCAGGTAGTGCATCTAATTCTTTAAGGATGGCTCCTTTATTAAAGAAGGTCACTTCTTCTGCAAGCGTCATTTTTATTTTACCGTCATTAGGATCATCATTTTCTTTATGTAAAAAGTGCGAGTTACCATAACTTTTATAAAGGACAATTATAATACCAACAGCAAGACCTAATGCAAGTCCTATTAAAAGATCTGTAAAAACGATACCTACTACGGTAATAATAAAAGGAACAAATTGAGTCCAACCGCCATCCCACATTGCTTTAAAGGTAGATGGCTTAGCCAGTTTATAACCCACAATAAATAAAACTGCGGCAAGGACAGAAAGAGGTATTTTCTGCAATAAAAAAGGAATAGCTGCTACTGAGATAATGAGTAGGAAACCATGTATAATTGCAGATGCTTTTGTCTTACCACCAGACTGAATATTTGCAGATGATCTTACAATTACTTGTGTTATAGGTAAACCTCCGATAAATCCTGAGACGATATTACCTGCACCTTGTGCTAATAGCTCTCGGTTAGTAGGTGTTACATTTTTATCTGGATCCAGTTTATCTGTTGCCTCTACACAGAGTAGTGTTTCTAAACTTGCCACAAGCGCTATGGTAAATGCGGTAATGAGAACGGGTGCTGTAAAGACTTGACTCCAATCTGGAGTTACGAAATTAGTTAGTAGGTCACCTGTTTGTCTATCTTCACTTAGAGATACGAGATGTTCTTGTGAGATGCCAAAATCACTTCCTTGCGTGAAGACAAAGTATAAAATACCTACAACAACGGCTACTAAGGGACCTTGAACAAGCTCGAAGAATCTTCCTTTTTTAGATAAGACCTGACTCCATAATATGAGAATACCCAAGGAAATAAGTCCGATGAGTGTGGGTCCTAGACTAGGATCGCCTATGGCGTTTACTATTTCGGAGAACGTATTTAACCCATCCATTTGAAAAAATGCAAAGTCACCTTCAGGATCATCATCGTCTCCTAAAAAGTGAGGAATTTGTTTTAAAATGATAATAATACCGATTCCGGTAAGCATACCGCGTATTACAGAACTTGGGAAGTAATATCCTATAATCCCTAATTTAGCCACACCAAAGAGTATCTGGATGACACCTCCTAATACAACAGCCGAAAGAAAGATCTGGAAACCTAACTGATCTATGGCTGAAAGTACAATAGCAGCAAGTCCTGCTGCGGGACCACTAACGCCTATTTTTGAACCACTCAAGGCTCCCACAATGACACCACCTACGATACCAGCAATTAAACCAGAGAAAAGTGGAGCTCCACTGGCTAGCGCAATTCCTAAACATAAAGGAAGTGCTACGAAGAATACAACAATACTCGCTGGGAGATCGTGTTTTAAATTTTTAAACATGAAAAAATGATTTTAAGCTTTTAGAAAGCTCTGAATTAGTACTAAATAAGAAATGACGTATTAACCCAATCGTGGCGGGGGATCTTGAATTTCTAAATCAATATTTAAATGAAATGAAATATCGTAATGCGAAAGCTTATAATTCTTAGTGTACTCAGCAATTCCACTTAGAGTATACTTTTGAAAGACTACGTTTTTAACCTCTTTCTCACCTTTTGATTCTTTACTTTCTTCGTCTTCTAGGTGGTCTACAAGCTCTATATCACCATCTATAAGTGCATCACAAAGCTGTGGTGCAACGATGGTTGCAGTAAGCAGTGTACATAAGAAAAGGTAAATAATGTGCTTCAACGTATAAGAATCTTATATCGTAAAGATAAAACGTTTTTATGCGCACACTGTTAAAACAAGTTTAAAAATCGTTCAGTAGTTTGATGTCGTCTTCTGGAATCCATCCTATTTTCCCGTCAGAGAGTTGTATGCGAGACCAATTTCCTAGAGATTCTAATACTTGTACTTTTGTTCCTTCGTGTAATGTAAATGCAGATGTACTGGCAAGGTTAGGCTCACTTTTTATTTCAACCTTAGTTGCAAATACGATGGCAGGGTTGTCTGCAGACGCTTTCGCGAAAGCGTAATACGAAAAACCAACGCTGGCACCAGTCACTAAAAGACTGACGAAAGCCGTAATAAAAAATGCGCGCTTTTTACCAGATTGCACTGTAAATAAATAGCCTAGAAACAACAGCACAAAAAGGATAGCAAAAACCACGGCCGTTTTAGCCCAACCATCTATAGTTAGTATAGAAACGGTGCCATTTACCCATTTCTTAACCGTGTTTTGAGGCAAGGTTGAGATGGCGTCTATTTTCATATTTTCTGCAAAGGCAGCGTTGTTTTTGATCTCTTTATCTAGAGGAGCTAGCTGCTTTGCTTTTTCAAAATAGAAAATACTGGGCGCGATATTGTTTAGTTTATAATGGGCGTTTGCCATATTATAATATAAGGCAGCGCTCTCTACATTTGCATTCAGAACTTTCTCGTAACTTTCTATGGCTTGTGCATAGCGACTATTTGCATAATGGTCATTGCCCGCCTTGAAGTCCTCTTCTGGCGATATCGTGAAACTGCTCAACACAAAAGAAAGAAGAGCGAGTAGGAGTGTATGTGTTTTACGTGCGTTCATTTTACAATTGTTTATCTAGTGTGGCAATTGTGCGAGCTGCTTTGTCGTAATCTTGCTGCATTGCGGTGTTACTACTCGGTGTGTACCGCGCAAAATCACAGCTTTCTAACAGGCTTATAAATTCTATAATATTTTGCTGATCTACATTGCGGTCTTTCAATAGTTTCTGGATACGGTCTTTACTCATATCGCTGGTCTGAATATTGAGTTTTGCCTTTAGGTAATTATGTAATGCTCGCTCCATAGCGATGTAGAATGCTTTCTGATCGCCTAAATTTTTACGTGCTGTACTCAGAAATTTTCGCGCAAGCTTATCTGCTTTGCGAATACGGTTACCGCTTACGTCTGCCAGTCTGTCCTCACGTTTTCTTCTTACGAGCAAGGCTAGAGGGATGAGTAGCAGAGGAGCGCCCAATAACGTCCAGAATGTAGTAGATTTAAAAAATGATTCTTGATCTCGAGCTTGTAAGTTACCTTCTGACTTAATAAACATGAATTGGTCACTATTTGCAACCACAGCTTGTTTTCCTTGTAAACCGTCAGGGGTTTGTGTTATGGCGGTTGAGTTTGTAGGGCCGCTCTTTACATCTATGACAATCTCTTCACTAGCAATCGTTTTATACGTACCCGATTTAGGATCAAAATAATTAAAACGTACTGGCGGGATAGGATATTTACCTTTATATGCAGGAACGATGGTGTATACGTCCTTTTTCTTACCGCTCATTCCCGCAAGGTTTGTTCTGATCGCATCTTCATTTTGCGGTTCGTATACTTCTAGCGTACTTGGTAATGTCGGTTTTGGGAGTTTAAAGAGTTTTAAATTTCCTTTGCCGCTCGCTTCAATTTGTAATTGCAAGGCTTCTGTTGCGTCTAGCTCGTCTTTATCTGTAGTAACTGTAAAATCAAAATCTCCAACTGCACCACTAAAGTCAACAGGTTTTCCTGCTTCAGGAAGTGGTTTTACATTAATGGTTCTCCTAGGTGAAGAGACTGTAATATTTGCAGATTTTACTAAACGGCGTCCAAAAATATCGCGCCTATTCGTAGGAACATCTACAGATACATCTAGGCTGAGTGGCTCAAGCTCAAGTTTACCCGTTTTTTGAGGATATAATACGGTGCGTCTTAAGATGACGTATCTGTAGTTTTCACCTTTATACTGTCCTTCGTAAATTTTGAACTGTTTCTCATCTATACTCTGGCTCCAGAAGTCTGTAAATTTTGGACTATCTATTTCTCTCCAGTTTCCAACGCTGGTTTGCTCAGCAACATAGAGTTTATATACTACGTTAATAGCTTCGTTTAAGTAAGGACTTCCTTTAGAAATTTCTGCAACGAGGTGTATGTTATCTGCAACTTCTGCAGTTACGTCGTTGGGGTCATTTGGTCTGCTTACAGCGGCTGTAATTTGAACATCTACAGGTACTGTTTTAAAGGTTTCGCCTTTATAAGTCATTTCCGCCTGACCTATTGTTTTCTTTCCTGTTCCTTTAGGAGCTAGGAAATAGCTATAGACTTTTTGATACGATCCTTTCCCGTTCACGTACTGTCTACTTACGGAAGTATTGGGACCTCCTACAACTGTAAATCCTTCAAAACTAGGTGGGCTTAGGTTATCGCCATCTTGATTCATTTCAAAGTCTACGCGTAAGCGTTCATTAACACCTATTTTCTTTTTGTCAACTTTTGCTAGAAACGTAACCTCCTGTGCGATCAGCGAAGCGCTAAACACAAATAATATAAAAAAAACAAACTGCCGTATCTTCATAATCATGTTTTTCTATCGGTTACCAGTCCTTTTCAGTTTTTACTTTAGCGCCCTTTACTTTTTGAGCATTCACCTTATCTTGGGTTTTTTGCTCTTCGTTTTTCATAGCTTCTAATAAACTACGTACTTGCTGTGGGCTTAATTGTTGTTGTCCAGGTTTAGGCGGTGGTTGTTTTTCATCCTTTTTATCACCTTCACCACCTTTATCTTTTTGCTCTTGGTCACCTTCTTTATCATCTGGTTTTCCTTTGTCATCTTCCTTTTCCTTGCCGTCTTTTTCCTCTTCCTTGCCTTCGTCGTCAGTTTCCTTTTTCTCGCCGTCGTCAGATTCTTTTTCGTCTCCCTCGCCGTCTTTATCCTTTTCGTTTTTCTCGTCTTGGTTTTTTTCTTGATCCTGATTCTCGTCGTCTTTGTCGTCGTTGTCACTACCGCCGCCGCCTTGTTTTTCTTTTTCCTTTTTAGCGAGCGCTAGATTATAACGTGTTTCCTCGTCTGTAGGGTCATTACGTAAGGCGTTTTTATAAGCTTCTACGGCACCATCAAAGTTTTTTTGCTTGAACATCGCATTGCCTAGATTGTGATACGCTTTGTGTTTTTCTTCTTTGGTTTTTGCGACTGAGGCTGCCTTTAAAGAGCGCTCTGCACTCTCTACATATTTTTCTTTATCGTAATAATTAGCTCCTGCGTTATACTTTGCGGGGACGTTTGTAGGGTCTAGTGAGCTAGCGGCTCTAAAACTCGCTTCTGCTTTAGCAAAAGAGGTGTCAAGCTCTGCTACATCACCTTTGTCTTGCATACTAGCTACGCCATCAAGGACAAGGTCTCTAGCCTCTCCAGCATATTCATTTACAGGAGGTTCAGGTTTTTTATCTTGAGCAAGAGTGATACTAATGCTCAAAACTAAGAGTAGATATGTGAGTTTAGTTTTCATTGAACAGATTTAATTTTTTAATCCAACTCGTTTTGCGGTCTAATAGGAAAATGTCAATAAAGAGAAGTAACAATCCTGCGCCTAGAAACCATTGAAACTGGTCTCTAAAATCGGCAAATTGTTTTGCTTCAAATTCTTTCTTATCCATTTTATTTAGAACGTCGCTTACTTTTTCAGTAACCTCTGCAGTACTGTCGCCATTTATATATTCTCCATTAGCCTCGCTAGCGATGCTTTTAAGCGTTTCTTCTACCAAGCGCGTAATTACGGTTTCTCCGTTTTGATCTTTTTTATAAGATTGTACTATTTCGTTACGTTTTAGGGGTATGGGTCCGCCATTTACATCGCCTACGCCTATTGTAAATATACGTATGCCTTCTTCATTTGCTTCTTCTGCAATACTAGCAACATCACCTTCGTGATCTTCTCCGTCAGAAATTATAAAGAGCACACGGTTGGTTTGTTCTTCGTCGTTGTAATATGTTTTAGCTAACTCGATCGCTTGTCGTATTGCCGTACCTTGACTAGATAACATATCGGTGCTCATCTGATTAAGAAAGAGTTTAGCCGCACTATAATCTGTAGTAATAGGTAACTGAGGGAAGGCGCTACCAGCATACGCGATAATACCTACGCGATCACTTCCTAAATTATTTATAATCTGTGTTACTAGTTGTTTTGCCTTTTCTATACGATTAGGTGCAATATCTTCAGCGAGCATACTTTTAGAGACATCTATGGCGAACACAATATCTACGCCCTCACGTTTTACCGTTTCTAGCTTTGTTCCCATTTTTGGGTTCACTAACGCAATAACTAGACAGGCTATGGCTAGACAAAAAATAAATACTTTTAAAAACGGTTTAAAAAGAGACTTATTAGGGCTCAACTTTTTAAGCATATCGGGATTCGCAAAACGTCTTTGAGCATTACGTTTCCACAATAAAAGGCCAATAAATAGTACCACCACCGCCGGAATGACGAGCAGTAACCAGAAATATATTTTTTCTTCTAATAGGTACATTTAGTATTCATTTAATTCCCGAAAGGGCTTCATTATAAGTCTTTACCGCTTCATTAGCAGGCGATAGCGATACTTAGTACAAAATTTTACAAACGCTTTCTGAATTGATCCCGATAACTATAGGGACGAGTCTGCTTTCGCGAAAGCGTAATTACACAAAACTTCTAAACAAAGTATATTTTAACAACAGTTCAAACAAAAGCAAAATTCCTGCCAATAGAATCAACGGGCGGTATTTTTCTTCGTAATTCGTATACTTAAATTCTTCTACCTCAGTGCGTTCTAATTTATCTATCTCGTCGTAAATTTCTTTTAGCTTCTCATTATTTGTCGCTCTAAAATACTCACCACCTGTCGTTTTTGCGATTTCTTTTAATAAGCTCTCATCTATATTTACCTGCATCTGCTGGTACTGAAAAGTACCGTCACGACGCACAGCAACAGGAGAAAGTGCCATACCCTTAGTTCCCATACCGATGGTATATACCTTAATGCCAAACTCTAACGCGAGCTCACTCGCAATTTTAGGATCTATAAAACCAGCGTTGTTCTCACCATCTGTCATTAGGATAATCACCTTGCTTTTTGCGCGACTATCTTTAAGGCGGTTTACTGAGGTAGCTAGCCCCATCCCAATAGCGGTCCCACCTTCTATAATATTATTATACCGAACATTTTTAAGTGCACTGAGTACAATCGTTTTATCACTGGTAATAGGTGTTTTCGTAAAGCTCTCACCAGCGTACTCTACGATACCTATACGATCATTAGGACGACCTTGTATAAATTGTGCCGCGACACGTTTTAACGCATCTAGACGATTAGGGCGTAAATCTTTAGCAAGCATACTTGCAGAAACGTCTACGGCAATCATAATGTCTATTCCTTCTGTCTTTTTAGTGCGTGTAGAAACATCTACCGTGCGCGGTCTTGCTAGAGCTGTGATAAGAAGCGCAAGTGCGGCAAGTCTTAGTACAAATAGAAGCGGGCGTAGTTTAGGTAATAAACGATTACCCATTTTAAAACCATTTATGGTAGACACTTTTACGGCTGGCGTGAGTTGTTTGCGTTTCCAGATGTACCAAGCTATGGCCACTGGAAGTGCAAGAAACAACCAGAAAAACTGCGGACTCTCAAATTGTATTCCCTCTAGCATTAGTTTTCTCCGTTTTGAAGTTCTACACTAGCGAGCACACGGCGCGCGATCTGGTCACTGTAATCATCATCTTCTAGCCACGTCATAATGAGTTGTTGTACGGTCGTTTCTGCCTGAAAAGTCAGTAAAGTGTACTCTATGTTTTGCTTAACGCCTTTTTCATTTTCAAAGGTACCAGAGCCAAAACTCTTTAGTCCCTCAGCGCCGTTAGGTGTGGTAAACTTATCATTTTTTACAATCGTAAATGTGGCGCCTTTAGACTCCATTCCTTTTAAACTATTATCTACAACCTGTTGCAAATCTATTTCTGTTTTGGGTGGATATGTTGTCTGAGACAGTGCAATAGTTACCGCTCTAGGTTTACTTTCCCAAGCAAACATGGTGATGTCTACTTTACCTTGCATTTCTTCTGGCAACGTTATAATCTGTCTTGTTAGAACTTCAGGGGTACTCACCACCATACTTGGGTACCCGTATTCTGAAGTAATCCAGCGTTGTTCAGCAAGTTCGCGAGTATAGTTGCCAAATACAAAATCACGTACCTCGTCATAACCTTTTACAGCAACACCCACGCCGCCCGCAAGTATGAGGATACCTAAAACGCCTGCAGCGGCTGTGAGGTATAATTTGCGGTTACGCTTTCGCGAAAGCGTTTCCTGATATGCTTCATCTTTTAAAAGCTCTTCTTCGGTAGGCTGAGGTAGTACTTCTCGGGTTTGCTTTATAATTTCTTCTACAGATATTCGGTCTGCCTGTGCTTTCCCCTGCTCAGGATTAATACGGGCAAATTTTACCATATCTGCACGTTTTAAGATACCTTCTAGCTCCTTAATGGTTTCCTTAGAGAAATCAATATGCCCGCTCTCACGCTCTAAATGTAAACGTTCTATAAGTTCGCTAGTCGTACTTTCCATCGCGCGGTTGTATACTTTTTCTTCGTAATACTCCCGAACTGCATTTGTAAGTGTGGTGTAATAATCCTTGTATTTTTCTTGCGTTAGGTAATCGCTGGTGTCTAATAATTGCAAGGTTGCAATTGCACGTTCAAAAGGTGGTACAATTTCTTCTT
>Ga0115565_10000648_pt1 | contig 29631 bp, 20 predicted proteins | sample COGITO_mtgs_1105_FD_87199 | JGI IMG/M metagenome (GOLD analysis project Ga0115565, IMG submission 87199) | Pelagic marine microbial communities from North Sea - COGITO_mtgs_110530 | ecosystem: Environmental > Aquatic > Marine > Epipelagic | place: Germany:Helgoland, sampling site Kabeltonne... | reverse complement strand
TAACGACCACCGACAAGTTCTAGCGCTTGCTTAGACTCTGAAAAACTTAGTTGCCCTACTTCATTTAACCCAAACCCTCTTATACTCTGATCGCCACCCGTGAAGAACCGTAAAGAAGACGGCACAGCATCGTAATCGCTGGCAACCAAAGCACCGAGGTCTAAGCGCGCAATTATGCGATGCTTATCAAGCGTTCTTATCCATTTGGTGCTTAATTGAAGCCTTACTAAATCGATATCCGAGACTACCGATTTGGAAGCCCCCTCAATACTGATGAACTGCCTATCACCTCTATCGACAAAGATTTCACCATCCTTGCGTGTGCGGTTTAACGAAAGTCCCGGCAGCAACAACTGAGTTGTTTGTTGTTCTTGAAAACCTTGGGTAAACGTTTCGGTTTCGTATTTAACAAAACCGACTTTGTTCCACCCGTCGTCATCAACAGCGCCAAATTGACGCTGCACAGCCAAGGTATAGGCTGTACTGTCAGTTTGGTTTTCTTGCGTATTTTCAAGCCCAAATTGGACCTTAAAAAAATCATTTAATGGATTAGCCATTGGCACAGTATAATTCAAATCTAGTGTTTGCTTTGGGCGCGATATGTAGGCTGACGAAGATATGCTATGCCCTTTAAGATTTATCCATGGACGCTTCCACGATGCTGTAAGCCTGGGCCCAGTATCCGTAGATACACCCGCGCCAAATTGAAATGAGTCTTTTGGCTTAGTCTCAAGCAACAACTCTATGGGCACTAATGGCTGTAATTGTGAGCTATCCACTTTTTCGATATTCGGCCGCACTATCACACTGTCAAAATAACCGGTTTGGCGGATTCTCTGAGTAAAACTTCCCAACTGCTGCTGCACGAACCAATCACCCTGCTTAAATGGCTTGACGGCTTCTACTAATTCACTGCCGCGGTCATCTTGTAGATATAAAATGGGTCCGAATTGAAAGCGCTTTGAAAATGCCAATTGCCAATTAATTTTTGCAATTGCGTCGGCTGAGTTGACGCTCACTGAGCTCTTTACCCACTTAAAATTAAAATAGCCAAAAGCCGTTGCCTTAGACTGAATAATAGACTTGTGTCTATCATACTCACTGGAGATAAATGGCTTGTTCAACAGAGCCGTTTTGGCGGACGTCAGTGCCTCGTTTAACTCAGCAGGCGCACCCGCTGAATCATTTAAATCAAAAACGAGTAGAAACTCTGAGACCGTGGTAACTTTGCCAGTTTCAATCGTCAGAGTAACCTCTTTTTCGGCCCATGCAGCAATAGGAACAGCGCCTGACAACAGCGCTGTATCTTTGGACTTGGTCTTAGCATAGCTAAACGAAGGCGAAAAATATCCAAACGCATTTAAGGCTTTTCGCATCTCTTTTTCTGCTTCATTTTTATATTTGCTTACGGCAAGCTCGCTTAGATTTTCGGCGGCAGGATAAGTCGTTTGTGCGAGGTATAAAACGATATTGTCTTTTAACTTGCCATCCACACCATCGATAGTGAGCTTTGCAGAGGTAGGGAACGTTTGCAAAGTGCCCAACACTAGCAATAAGAACATACATAAACGGGTAGAAATAACGTACTCCTAAAATAAGCACAATAGATAGTCATCTGATGTTGCAACGCATCCTGCGCCAGTCTATTCGTTTGGACAGTGACTCTCACAAAAAGTCTCATGTAATCTTGCTATATGTTGTTCCAAGAGGGAATTTAGAACAACAAACTGCGAGCGTATGATACCACATCACGCGCTTGCCTTTTAATAACACATTGCTAGTTTTACAAAGGAGAACAGCATGAAAACAAACATATTAGGCACTATCGAAGAGATTTCTAAGACACAGGCGACGCAAGTTCAAGGCGCTAAGTCAATTCCCACATTGGATCGTCTTAGACCTTTAAAAGCAAGTCCTGTAGTGCCCAAGGAACCTATTTTTATAACCATGGCAATTAATGAAGATGGCGGTCACTGGAAGTCACTTTAGGCGCTAGTTTGCTTGGCTATTATTACTGCTATTATGTGATATCTGGCTAGGCAGCCCTTTCAATCAGATCAATCGTATCACTTAATCAAGGCACTCCATGCGCCCATATATAATATTGCTTGGCAAAGCAAATAGCGACAATATCATCCACATGGCGACGCAGTGCCAAAAAAATGATCATGACTATCTTATTTTCGATAGCCGACGCTTTGGTATAGACGTATTTTTATACGCGGATCGATTAAATCGCTTAAGCTTAAAAGTAGTCAACGTAGAGATAAACCTGGAGCAAATTTGTGGTGTATATTGGGATCATATTGAATTGCCTGATTCAACTGAGGCAGATATTGTGAACATTGCCTCAATGCTGCAAGTCTTTTTGACTCAATCTCAACTTAACTGGGTTAATTCATGGCAAGCATTCCAGTTCCACAAAACAAAACCCAGTCAACTGCGCTTAGCTGAATCCCTAGGTGCCATCATTCCCGATACGTATTTCGGTAATGAAGAATGTTCGGCTCGCTCATTTGTAGCAAGCAATCCACAATGCATAGTTAAACCGCTTCATGGCGGCCGCTTAACACAGATGCTTGATATTGATGGTGTCGAAAGCTTACCAGCCCTAATCGCGACGGCTCCAGTAACCATACAAGCGTTTATTGCAGGCACAAATGTCAGAACATTTGTAATTGGCAATACTTTGTATAGCGCTCAAATTGATTCTAATCACGTCGATTTTAGACAAGATGGTAATATCACATTGACCCCAATACGCGTTCCTAGACATATCGAACTGCTTGCAGTGAGAATAATGCGTGCATTTCACATGCAATGGACAGCGATAGATTGGCGACTATCAGAGGCGGGTGAGTATGTATTTTTAGAAGCTAATCCAGCCCCAATGTTCACTCAATTTGAAACATGCACTGGCTACCCGCTTGCTAAGGCTTTGTTTACATTATTAAAGGTTAAAACGCCACTATTACAAAAAAGCCCTGAGTTAGTCTGACACTCAGGGCCGTACTATCTTAACGCAGTCATCGTTAGAGAATAAAGCGACTCAAATCTTCATTATCTGCAAGTGTTTCAAGATGGTCATTTACATAAACATGATCAACGCTAATGACATCACCTGCTCTGTCAGAAGCTTCGAAAGACACGTCTTCCATCAACCTTTCCATCACTGTGTATAAACGTCTAGCACCAATGTTTTCAGTCTTTTCGTTGACCTGCCACGCGACTTCGGCAATACGCCTAATACCAGACTCAGTAAAACTAATATCCACACCTTCTGTCTTCAGCAAGGCAATGTACTGCTGCGTTAATGAAGCATTAGGTTCTGTCAAAATCCTAACAAAGTCCTCTACTCGTAATGCAGACAACTCGACCCGAATAGGCAACCGCCCTTGAAGCTCTGGTATCAAGTCTGAAGGTTTGCTCATTTGAAATGCGCCCGATGTAATAAACAAAATATGGTCTGTTTTTACCATACCGTGTTTGGTAGACACTGTGCAGCCTTCGACTAAAGGCAGTAAATCTCGTTGCACACCTTCTCTGGATACATCGGCTGAATTATTGCCCTCTCGTTTGCATATCTTGTCAATTTCATCAATAAAAACGATACCATTTTGTTCCAATGATTCGATTGCCTGCTCTTTTAAATCTTCTTGGTTGACTAACTTAACAGACTCTTCTTCTATTAAGATTTTGAACGCATCTTTGATTTTTAGTTTTTTCTTCTTGCTCTTATCTGAGCCCAGGTTTTGAAACATACCTTGCAATTGATTAGTCATTTCCTCCATACCAGGAGGGGCCATTATCTCAACGCCCATCTGTGGCAGTGCAATGCTAATCTCAATTTCTTTGTCGTCTAGCAGGCCTTCGCGTAACTTTTTGCGAAATACTTGTCGTGTCCCTTTATCTTGAATAACTTCATTTTCACCTGATGAATTTTTGGGAGGCGGGATCAGGATGTCTAAAATCCGCTCTTCTGCCGCTTCTTCTGCTCGGTATTTTACTTTTTGCGCCGCTTGCTCCTTTGTCATTTTGACGGCAATATCGGCTAAGTCACGAATGATCGTCTCTACTTCTTTACCGACATACCCAACTTCTGTGAACTTGGTCGCCTCAACTTTAATAAACGGAGCATTGGCTAGTTTTGCCAAACGTCGTGCAATCTCGGTTTTACCGACACCTGTTGGACCAATCATTAAAATATTTTTGGGTGTTACTTCTTGACGTAACTCAGGCTCAAGCTGCATGCGACGCCATCTGTTTCGTAGTGCTATCGATACCGCTTTTTTAGCATCACCTTGGCCAATAATATGTTTGTCTAGGGCGTGCACAATTTCGCGAGGGGTCATTTCAGACATATATTTTCCTAGCAACAGATGATCACTTCATCTGTCGTTTTGAGATTAATAAGAAAGTGTTTCAACCGTTTGATTGTGATTGGTATAGACACATATACTGCCAGCAATCGTTAGACTTTTAGTGGCAATTTCCTCGGCGCTCAACTCAGTGTTTTCGAGCAGCGCGGTTGCAGCAGACTGGGCAAAGGGACCGCCAGAACCGATTGCAATTAGGTCCTGCTCAGGTTGAATAACGTCGCCGTTGCCTGTGATTATGAATGACGCACTATGGTCAGCGACTGCCAAGAGTGCTTCAAGCTTGCGCAGCATCCTGTCTGTGCGCCAGTCTTTGGCGAGTTCGACTGCCGCCTTGGTCAAATGGCCTTGATGCATTTCTAGTTTGGATTCGAAGCGCTCAAATAATGTAAATGCATCAGCTGTGCCGCCCGCGAAGCCTGCTAACACTTTATCATGATACAAACGACGTACCTTTCGGGCGTTGCCTTTCATGACAGTGTTGCCAAGTGAAACTTGGCCATCCCCGGCAATAACAACTTGATTGTTGCGTCTCACTGAAACGATAGTAGTCATATTTTCTCCTAATCATGCTGCATCTTTGGTACATATGTGTAAGAAGTGGGGCAGTATTTTAGTAATTCAAGTCAAATATGATTAACTGTGACTTAATCCCATAACCAAATTTTACAATTGTTAATATTACCTCTGCTTAGCTGATGTCGGTTTCGTTCTGCATCGCGCTTGCGTTCGAATGGACCCAGTACAACGCGGTGCCAGATACCCGTGCTTCCTTTGCTTTCTAGGACCTGCGATTCTAATCCTTGAAATGCGATTTGTGCCTTCAAAATCTCTGCCTGAGAAGCGGTTCTAAATGATCCACACTGCATCAAATAGCGCTTATCAGATAATTGCTGAGCCTCTTCATCAACTTCAACAGAATAGTTCGGCAATCCTTCAATAAATTCCCATTTTTCATCTTTGAGAACAGGCAGTGGCTCTTCAACCTTGTCTGTTTTTGCCCCTGACTTATTGTCTATCGCCCCGGCTTTAGGACTTGATTGCTTATCACTAGCGTCTGGCTTTGTACTGGTTAAAAACCAAAGGGCATAAATAAACCCAGCTATTATTAGCAACGCCATGCAGACCTTGAACCAAGGCGTGTTTTGGGTGGGTGCTTGCTTTTTTGTTGGGCGTTTTTTTTGATTTCGCGCCACATAATCTCGTTGTGCCATTAAGAAAATAAACCATCAATTGTGTTCGGTTAAAGGTGTGTCAGTGGTAGCAGCGTCGTTTTATGTCGAACGTGATGCTGGACGCGTGATTATACAAGCATTCACTTTAATTACTTAGTTTAAAGTGAATAATGGTATTAACTAAAATCGATTGGATTGACATCTACATACCATTTTATTCGTTTCGCTTCTGGCTGTTGTTGAATATGCATCACGACTTGTTTGGTCGCGTCGCTGAGATAATGCCGCGATGCGGATTGCACGATTAACACAAAACGATAACGATCCTGACGTTTTTCTATAAATGCGGGAAAAGGCCCAAGGGCCTTAAGCTTTTGAAATTGATTGAAGATGCTCAAGCACTGATTCAACAGGGTTTTGGCTTGACCCGAAAACTTTGATTCTGCCCTTATGGCGACTTGAAATTCGAATGGCGGTAACCTCGCATGTTTGCGTTCTAACAAGGCAAACCTTGCAAAGTCAGCGTAGCCATTGTTGATTAAATCTTGCAGCAATGGATGCTGGGGATTATGCGTTTGCAGCCACATTTCTCCTGGTTTTTCACTGCGCCCAGCCCGACCTGCCAATTGTGTAATTAACTGTGCCAACTTCTCTGCAGCTCGGTAATCTGCTGAAAACAATGCACCATCGACGTTTAAAATGAGAACCATCGTAACGTTTGGAAAATGGTGTCCTTTAGATAAAATTTGGGTACCGATTAATAGTTGGTATTGGTTACGGTTGATATCAGCCAGCAACTTCGCTAGCTTTCCTTTGCCTCTGACTGAGTCACTATCAATGCGCACGCTCTTGTAGTCTGGAAAAATTTGCTCTAAACCTTGTTGAATTTGTTCAGTGCCTAAGCCCTCTGTTTCTAATTCATGATGACCACAGGCTTTACATTTACGCGGAATAGGTTTGGCGTGGCCACAACGATGACACTGTAAATTGTGCGCAGCTTTGTGTACGGTGTAGGGACTATCACAGCTATTGCAGCTCTCCACATGACCACACTGATGACACAGCATGGCTGGTGCAAAGCCTCTGCGATTGACAAACACCATCACCTGATTACCTTGCTCTAATTGTGCTTTGACTCGGTCTAACAAACCTTGGGCAATGCCACATTGCAAACTCTGGTTGCGCATATCCATCAGTAACTGCGTGGGCATATTAGCGTCACCTGCGCGCTGCTTTAGCATCAAATGCCTAAACTTTTTACCTAAGGCATTATTAAGGCTTTCCAAAGAGGGCGTTGCGCTACCCAATACCAACGGAATATCCAATTGTTTTGCTCTGTAGGCTGCCACATCTCTTGCATGATATCGCAATCCATCCTGCTGCTTGAAAGACTCATCATGTTCTTCATCAACAATGATCATGCCAGGCGACTTCAACGCAGTAAAAATAGATGAGCGCGTGCCAATTATAATACCGATTTTGCCTTCGTTAGCCTGCTTCCAAACAATCGCCCGTTCTTTGTCGTTCAAATTTGAATGCAATACCCCCACTTGAATACCAAACCTAGCTTCAAACCGCGACACTGTCTGCGGCGTCAAGCCTATTTCGGGCACTAATATCAGAACCTGCTTACCGACTAGCAACATGGGCTCAATTATCTGCAAATAAACTTCGGTTTTTCCGCTGCCAGTGACACCCTCTAATAAAAAAGCGTTAAAACCAGACGACTCAACAATGTTGGCAATCGCCATCGCTTGCTCCATGTTTGGACGAGGCTTTTCGGCGAGTTCAATTTTGCTTTGCCAATTTTCTGAGCTCAAAGCCTGTGAATACTTTACCGCGAGGCCCTTGTCCAGAAGTGCTTTAACAATGTTTGCAGCATACGTCTGTTTGATGTGGGAAAGTAGCTTGGGGCCATTAAGCAACAATTGATATAAGCTACGTTGTTGCTTTGAGCGCGCAAGTAAAATATCTGTTTGTGCACTGCTATTTGATTTAAGCTGCAAAAAGGTTTGCTCGGGCATGTCAACCTTAGCTTGTTTTCGCATAAGCACGGGCAGCATAGTCGAAATGACATCGCCCAAAGGATGGATATAGTAATCGGACAGCCAACGGGCTAAAGCTAGCATAGAGGTATCGAATATTGGCTTGAGGTCCATTAACTCAATAATCGGCTTTACTTTACTCAGCTCGTAGTCAATCTCTTGATCGGCACTTACAATGAGGCCGACGCATTGGCGCGGCCCAAATGAAGCGAGGACGCGACAACCTATAAAATCATGTGTTGCCATATGACAGTGTTCGTCTTCAATCAAATAATCAAACAGTTGATATATAGGAACTGGCATAGCTACTTGCACTATCATCGGCGAATTACTACCTCTTTTACAAAGACTGCTGTTATAAATATTGCTGCTATTTAAACGCTTGCAACCGAACATGATCGCGAGTAAATCACACAAAACCTACTTTAAACAAGACAAAATCAAAACATTTAGTTGCGTCGCCTATTGCTATCCATTATTATTCGCGTCCAAAATTTACGCAGCTGTTCTTGTGGCTTGTAATGCTTACTAATATGTAAGCACCCATAGGCCCACCGGTATCTCTGCATTTTAATTAATTTCGTTTGGTGTGCAGCTTCGGGTTGTATAGCGAAACGGCCTATAACATTAAGGTATCCCATGAAAGAAGGTATTCACCCCAAGTATAACGAAATCACAGCGACCTGCTCATGTGGTAACGTGCAAAAAGTACGTTCTACACTAGGCCGCGACATCAACTTGGACGTATGCTCTGCATGCCACCCATTCTATACTGGTAAGCAACGTAACGTTGACACTGGTGGTCGTGTTGATAAGTTTAAGAAACGTTTTGGTGCACTTAGCGGTAAGTAATTGGCTAATATCATGACATTAAGAAAAGAGCACATTGTGCTCTTTTTTTTGCTTTAGTTTTGAGGTCTATCGCAAGCTGCAGTGTAGTAGCTTGAATCGACAGCCTTGAGATCATGAATCATAGTCACCGATTGATACCTATACATTTCTTTTATGGATACAAGCATAAACATAAACACTGTGTATAGTGACTAGTGCCATAACATTATACCAGTACGCTTTACATATTTTATTCTTCAAATTCAATAGCATAACTTCAACCAAGCCGCATTTTTAGAAAATCTTAGTTTTCTTTTTTACTTGCTTATCTGTGTTACATTTAACAATATAGACCGTTCAAGATTTGATCGTCTTAATAATTTGCACAACACCATTTATACAGCGCGCAAGGAAAACCTATCAATGTCAGATTTTCGCCAACAAGCTCTCGATTATCATGAATTTCCTAAGCCAGGGAAAATTAGTATTGAAATAAGCACACCCGCTTCTACCGTTAAGGACTTAGCCCTTGCTTACAGTCCGGGCGTTGCCGAACCTGTCAGAGAGATTGCGGCTGATCCCAACCTTGCCTATAAATATACAGCCAAAGGTAATTTAGTTGCGGTCATTTCAAATGGCACTGCAATCTTGGGCTTAGGTAATCTTGGACCGCTAGCTTCCAAGCCTGTGATGGAAGGCAAGGCACTGTTGTTTAAACGATTCGCAGGTTTGGACTCTATCGATATTGAAGTCCAGCATCGCACTACAGAGGAGTTTATCAATACTGTCGCAAATATTGCTGACACCTTTGGTGGTATCAATTTAGAAGACATCAAAGCACCCGAATGTTTTGAAATAGAACAAGAACTAATTAAACGCTGCAAGATCCCAATCTTTCATGATGACCAACATGGCACCGCGATTGTAACCGCTGCAGGCATGATGAATGCGCTCGAAATACAAGGCAAAGAATTATCAAAAGCAAAATTTGTGTGCATGGGAGCAGGTGCTGCCGCAATAGCGTGTATGGAATTATTAATTAAATGCGGCGCTCAACGCGAGCGCATTTACATGCTAGACAGACAAGGCGTTATCCACACGCGGCGCAAAGAACTTTCGCCGCACAAGGCACTGTTTGCCAACAATACTGACAAGCGCACCTTGGAAGATGTATTAGAGGGTGCTGATGTGTTTTTAGGTCTTTCTGGTCCTGACTTATTACCGCCAGAAGCACTTTTATTGATGGCGGATAGGCCTGTTGTGTTCGCTTGTTCCAACCCCGACCCTGAAATAAAACCAGAGCTTGCTCATGAAGTGCGAAAAGATCTTATTATGGCAACCGGTCGCTCTGATTATCCTAACCAAGTGAACAACGTACTATGTTTTCCGTTTATTTTTCGTGGGGCATTGGATGTTCGAGCATCAGAAATAAATGACGAAATGAAAGTTGCCGCAGTAAACGCATTGCGTAGCGTATCGAAAGAGCCTGTACCACAAGAAGTATTAGTCGCTAGTGAAAGCAAAGCCTTGAGCTTTGGCAGAGACTACATCATCCCCAAGCCGATGGACCCAAGACTGTGTAAGCGAATTGCTACGGCCGTTGCCGAAGCCGCCATTGCGTCAGAGGTTGCTCGCATAGAAAGCTTACCAGAAAACTACCTTGCTGATTTTTAAATCTTCACTGCAGGGCGAACGATTGTTGCCCTGCAAAATACTCGTCAAGTGCTAGATGGTGATTTTTTAGGCGCTTAGGCTCTACTGGTAAATTTTGCCTCTGCTACGTTTACTTTTATCTTTTCACCTGTTGAAATATACTCTGGCACCTGCACTGTTAATCCAGTAGACAGCACTGCCGGCTTGGTACGAGCAGTTGCAGACGAGCCTTTGATAGAGGGATCTGTTTCAGTGATCACCAAATCAACTGAAGCAGGTAATTCAATACCCACTGGTTTGTCGTCTACGATTAAAACATGGAGTCCTGTGGTTTCCTCAGTAATGAACAAAAGCTCTTCACTAATCGTTTCTTTGTCGAGAGAGTAAGGTGTGTAATCTTCATTGTCCATAAACACATACTCTTGACCATCAACATAAGAAAACATCACTTTTTTCTTGCTAAATTCTGCGGTGTTGATCATTTCATCCGCTTTAAAGCTTTCATCCGCTTTTGCACCGGTCGCTACTTCATACAAACGCATTCTGTATAAACTTGCACCTGCTCGGCCGCTTGGCGTCAATTTGGCAATGTCTTTCACAAAATATACTTTACCGTTGTGTTCTATCGCGGCATTTTTCTTAATTTCACTGGCTTTAGGCATGCTGTTTCTCGTTAATGACGATGGTCAATTTTAGGGTATGCACATCAAAACGTGCGTTGTTTAATAATATATCATTTTTATATAGGATGTCTCTGAATAGCGGCGCCTTGGTAATTTTCGTTGGTTAGTAGTGCTGAAGAAACCTAGCGTACTGTTGAGATTTAGCCTGAGCAGGTGCTTTTATCTCCGACCTGACCTGCATTGCACTGAACGTCTCAACGGATGAACGCCTTGCCTGAGGGTCCAAAAAACCATCATCCCAATCAAAACTAAGCGCGTTGAATAACGCTCGACCATGGGGCGCTGGCTGTCGTACAAAATCGTCATGATTATGCGTCACCATAAGTAAACCTGCCGATTTCCACTTATTGATGGCAACTGCCTGAAAATCTAAATATTGGCTGATATTGTTTAAATCAAAACTGTATGGAAAAGAGCCTGAGAAGTTACGCATAAAAATTGATAACATCATATCGTGTTTATTTTTCTGCATTTCTACGAATTTCGCTGAGGGATGAATTCGGCTTATCAGGCCTGCTATATGCGTATTATGTGTTGTTTTGTCGACATATGTCTTGGCGTGGCGATCAAATCCAACCAATCCAGCAATATCAGCGTTTTGGAGATCTTGTTGCTGCTGCTTAAATATAGATAGACCGTGAGGCTCTTCCAAAAGCGGCATCAAGTATGGCAACAATGCTCCTCGCTCTCCCACCGAACTGATTGATGGAGAAGCTGCCATGACGTTTTGCAAAAGTGAGCCACCACATCGAGGAGGCCCCAAAAAATAGATCAGTTCTTTGTCATGCCTGGTCTCACACGGGTCCGATTTTTGGTATATTGCTAAAGCTCGGTCTAATTGTTGATACAACAATCCGACGTCAAATGTCAGGCCATTTGAAGCGCGCTGATTTGCACTTTTTGCAAAATTCCAAGCCTCGTCGAAATTACCATTACGGTCCGCAACTTGTGATAAAGCAAACAACAAACTGATCGCTTGCTGACTGGACGTAGTCGTTTTGTCGACGGTGCTGATAGCTAAATCATAAATCTGACTATCATGCTCGCCGGGTAACAAGAGTAGCTCAATCATTAAAGCAACATCACGAGGATGATGGTTGAACGCGCTTTTTAGCAATGTTTTGGCATATTCAAAATCACCTTTCCAAGTTGCCAGTTGCGCCGCTAACTTGGTGGCATCAGGATGATAAGGCTGACGAGTAAGTAAAATATTAAGATGTTGCTGTGCCAAAGCGTGCTGCTTGATGTTCAAATGCCAACGCGCGAACAAAAGCGTATCCTTATCCGACATCATTTGGCCTTTGTATGCCGTATTTAAAGACGCAATGGCCATTGGATAGTCATGTTGCACTGCATACAGTTGTGACAGTTGATAGTGGGCGGCAGGCTCATTATAACGGCCTACGGTATCGTTCAATACAGCCACCGCCTCTTTAGCTTTTCCCATTCGTTGAAGCGTTTGGCTCAGCGTGATCGCAATAGACGTTTGGTTATGTGAGAGCTTCGACGCTTTTCTGAGCGCTTGTTCTGCTGCAACTAATTGGTTTACATCACTTAAGCACGAGCCCAAGTGCAAGTGCCATCTTGGTTCTAAAGGAGATAACTGGCACGCTTTTGATAATGCATTCAAGCCATCCTGCTGATTTTGTTTTAGGATAGCGATGCCATAAAATGACCATGCTTCTGGGTCATTCGGGTCGCTAGCAATCAAGGACTTTAATGTGGCGCTCGCACATGCACTATCGCCTCGTTGCAGAGCAAGCAATGCATCGTGAATTTGCTGTTTGCGTGTATCGTTTTGTGATGACGGCATATTCAGTTTTTCGTTAAAATATTATTCGCAGACTGGTTCTAATGTGATACTAGTCTCGTATCACATTAGCGAACTTAGTTGTTGCGCTCACATCAAGCGGTGAACAAGGTAGCAATATATCACATAAAATAAAAAGGGGCCCTGCTGGCCCCTTGTATTTTACTTTGTATACTATCTACGCTGCTGCAGACTCATCAGCATTTTGTTCAACCGCAGGTTGCATTAGTAGGTAATCGTAAGCCGCTAGTGCTGCTTTTGAACCCTCTCCCATTGCAACCACAATTTGCTTATAAGGGACGGTAGTAACATCACCGCAGGCAAATATTCCGATCTCACTGGTTTGGCCTTTTTCGTTAATCATCACTTCACCGTGCTTGGTCAATTCAACAATGCCTTTCAAAACTTGGCTATTAGGAACAAGACCGATCTGCACAAAAATGCCTTGTAGCGTTTGTTGCTTGACCTCGTTTGTTGCCCTGTCGGTATATTCGATGGCAGTAACTTTACCATTTTCGGCGATTACTTGTTTTGTTGCCGCATTCTTGACTACTGAGATGTTCTTGCGCTTGGCCATCTGGTCTATCAACACCTGATCAGCTTTTAAACTCGGCATAAATTCGTAAACAGTCACCGACTTTACAATACCAGCCAAATCTAGTGCAGCCTCAACCCCACTGTTACCACCACCGATAACCGCAACGTCTTTGCCCTTGTAGAACGGACCATCACAATGAGGGCAATATGCCACACCATTACCAATATTTTCTTTTTCACCCGGAACACCGAGTTCTCTCCAATTTGCACCGGTGGCTATAATTAACGTTCGGGTCTTGACAATTTCTCCCGACGAAAGCGTTAACGTTTTGATATCGCCTTTTTCAATGCTAGTTACTCGTAAGTGCTCTCTTAATGTGACTTCATAGTCATTTAGATGCTGCATCAACGATGTTGTCAACGCTGGCCCCGTAGTAGATGGTACTGATATCAGGTTTTCGATTCCCATTGTATCTTTTACTTGGCCGCCAAAACGGTCAGCGACAATCGTCACGTTTAAACCTTTTCGGGCGGCGTAAATAGCGGCAGCCACTCCCGCGGGTCCACCGCCGATTACGGTAACATCTTGCAGCGGTAACTGAGCTGTTTGTTCGTCAGCTTGGAGCATTTCTGGTCTCGCATCGGTCAGCTTGTTTATCAACTTAGCAGTATCGACTTGACCACTTGCGAACACTTCACCGTTCATAAAAACGGTGGGGACCCCTTGAATGCCATTTTCTTCAACTAACTGTGGATAGACCCCACCGTCAATCATTTCGACTTCTATGTTTTCATTCAACAACGCAAATTGATTCATTGCTTGCACAACATCAGGGCAAGCGTGACATGACAAGCTTACATACACTTGGAATTTAGAGGGTGATTTTACCTTTTTAACCATTGCTTGAATGGCTTCATCTAGTTTTAACTTAACCCCACCAGATTGCAATACCGCCAGGATAAAGGAGTTAAATTCGTGTCCGCCAGGTACGCCTGAAAAACTGATGCCAGTAGGCTTGCCCGCAACTTCCAATTCGAACGTCACTGGGCTGCGAAGGCGCGATTGAGTATCACGTTCTTCGACGATGATCTTGTCTGAGATAGACGCAAACTGCGTCAACATATCTAATAATTCTGCGCGCTTAGCGTGCTCACCGGTTTGGATAACTAAGGTGACAGGATGCTGCATATCTGCTGTGTACTGCTTGAGTGCGTTTAAAATTTCTGGTGTTAACATATTACTGTTCCTTAATAATTAGGTGATTAGTTGGGTGATTAATAAGATCATCAATTAATGAGTGTTAGGCAAAGTAAAGAGATGTTATCAATATCTATTCATCTGTCCGGCGCAGTATGAAACGTGATGATTAAACACACTTTGTTTGATTGCTGCGCACGAGCTTTTAGCAAATGCGCATCATTTTCAAGCTTAGTGTTGATAGTAAATGCTTACCATCTCACTAATATGCTTTAGATTTTGCCTACTAAATCTAAACTTGGAGTCAGTGTCGCTTGACCTTCTTCCCATGCTGCAGGACATACTTCACCGTCATTATTGGCAACGTACTGTGCTGCTTTAACTTTTCTCAACATATCTTTCGCTGAACGACCAATGCCCAAGTCATGGATTTCCGCTACTTTGATAATACCTTCTGGGTTAGCCAGATAAGTGCCACGCAACGCACGACCTTCTTCTTCAATCATGATGTCAAAAGCGCGTGTTAATGAACCTGTTGAGTCAGCCAACATTGGGTATTTAATCTTACCAATTGCTTCGCTGGTGTCATGCCAAGCTTTGTGAACGAAATGAGAGTCGGTTGATACTGAGTAGACTTCGACGCCTAACCCTAAGAGCTCATCATGGATCTTTGCCATATCTTCTAATTCTGTAGGGCATACAAACGTAAAGTCAGCAGGATAAAACAAGAAAATAGACCATTTACCCTTCACATCATTACTGGTAATTTTTTTAAATTCACCATTGTGAAATGCATCTACTGAGAAGTCTGGGATCATTTGGTTAATCTTTGACATTATAAAATTCCTTATAAAAGTTAAGTTTTGGGTTAACGTTCTTCGTTGTGTATAAGATAGCGCGCGGTAAAAAATAAATAAATTGAATAAATTCGATTCAGTTAAACAGTTAAATCGATTAACAGCTTTTTTTTCCGTTCATTTCTAGTGCTTCGGCTACTTGTACGCAACAAGCCAATTTTTAGTTTGCGCGATTATTTTCAAATCATTGAAGAGGTGGGTCTGTAAACAAATTTCTCAAGGTATAAAGCAGACAAAACTGGAGAAAATAAAAAAGGCCGCTTATAACAAGCGGCCTTTGTACTTTACCAGTCTAGACTAGTGCATTTTTCTTCTACGTAACCAGATAACTGGCATTAGTAGTACTGCAATCCAACCCATGCTGCCACCACTCTTGTTGGTAACCGTCACTGTGACCGTTTCTGTAGTAGTGTTTAAGCCATCAGTTGCTACTACATTAAACGTCATATCCATATCTGAGTTGGTGCCTGGGGCTTGAACCGAGAAGCTGCCTCCAGGTACGCCATTGATTGTAATGTTGACGTCATCACCTTCAGGATCAGAAGCGGATGCGGTCACTATAATCGTTTGGCCTTCTTGAATACGAGACGGCGCGCTAATTGAAAGCGTTGGCGCAAGGTTGTTCTTGATCATAACGTTTGCGACCGCAGTACTTGAATTACCATTACTGTCAGTTGCCGTCATTTCTAGGATAACCATTGTGTCTTCGCTAACCTCTGGCGCGATCAGTTTTGCTGCTGCAATACCATTACCGGCAATGACTGCTGCTGGACCGCCTACTTGCTTCCATAAGATATCAAACTCATCCCCATTAGGCTCAACCACGAGACCTTCTAGTTCGAGCTCTCTAAGCTCAATAACTTCCAAGTCTGCTTCCGTTTCACCAGCAATAGTAGTAATTGGAGCACCTTCAACTTGAACACCATCAAACACTTCAGTAGCCACCATCGTGGTGCCTGGAATATTTGTTACAGAGGACATGGCTAACAACTGGATAGGACCACCGGTGTTATCTTCATCGACTGTCACTGTGAACGAAAGTTGCGTTGGTTCGTTTGCAACAGCTTCTAAGAAGAAACAAATTAGCGTTCCGTCTACCGCGTCATCACCAATGCTGCCTATGTTAGCGCTGTCTGGTCCAACATAATGCGTCGTCTCTCCTTTGGTTCCCGACGCATTTTCGTAGCCAATCGTGGTTGGAATTTGCGAGGCGAAGTTATGGACCATATTGTCATATGCAAAGACTAAATTCGGTGTACCGGGCTCTGCATCGTTATTTACAACGATTTGGAAATCACCTTCATCACCGACAGGGTTTCCGTCGGCCGTTAATGTGCTAGGCATATTATCCCACTCGATAATAACGATACCGTCGCCACCTGTAGAAGCAACGGTAACACCCTGACCATTAGCAACGTCAGCTGCCATGTCACGCCAGTAAGGTGCGATGGTTGCATTTGGTACTTCGCCATCGGGCAGCAATTGGTTTAGATATTGTGTAGGACCAACATCATCTCCTAACGTAATAAAGCCATTGTCAGTGATTGTGAAACCGTTGTACTCAGTGCCCAAAAATTGAATTCTGTTACTAAATGCAGCCGTTTGATCATCACCATCAATTGCCGGGTTGAGACCGATTCCAAACCCTTCTAAATCGATATAAGTACCTGCGCCAAATGGCACTGTACACATTGCATCAGAACCATTCGTTGAGACTCTGTAGGAAGGTTCAGCGCCTACCAGTGAGGGTTGCGTTAGCATCCACGTTAAGGTATCACCATCGACCACAGCATCAGTACTAGCAGCATTTAAGGTAACGCCTTCTGGCAAAGTCAACGACACTTCATAGTCTCTGTCTTCGGCGCTAAAGTTAGCGTCTATCTCTACTGAGAATGTTAACTCATCGCCCGGATTTAATCGCTCAAGTGATGGAGCAACAACACGAACGTCATCAGCACCTCGCACGACATCAACCGAAATCAACCCTAAGTTACCGGCTTTGTCAGCATTTGTGCCAAGGTCCATCGCACCAAAGAACAAGTCGCCTTCTACCGCATCCGCTAAATCCCATGATAAACGAATATCAAACGGGGTTAACTGTGGAATAGCCGCTGGTGCGTCGATAACTAAATTATCACCTGCTTCGCCATCAACAACTGCAAAGTTTACGTTGAAAGTATCAACCGCACCTTCTGCAGAGGCAGACCAGTTTTGAACCACCATCCAGTACATACCGGCTGCTGGTAAATCAACATCAACACGCTCTGCGGCAGAAGCAGTAGCTGAACTACCGACAACCTCGTCAGGCGTTGGAATACCATCACCGTTGGCGTCGAGTATTACAAATAAATCAAGGTCAGGAGACGTTGAATCAGATGTAGTAACAACCATGCGTTTGGCACCTTCTGGCACATCAACCGTGCTGATAAACAAGCCATCGGCTAGGTCATCTAGATAATCAGAGTTGTCCGAATCTTGTGCGGCTGAGCCGGCAACTACGGTTGCTTTGGTCAGACCATAAGAAGTTGCCGTAAACGCTGGTATTTCTACCGCTAGCACGTCTTTTAACAAGAATGAATCTTGATTACGCTTGGCAGTTGCATTGATTTCTTCTGGCACTGTTCCGTTTGATGCGACAACTGACACTGGCAGATGAAGACCCGGAGAATTAGCAGACGTTAGATTCACGATACCAAACGAATATACATCGCTGGGTGAGTTAAACGCATCAATTGCAACGGTTAGTTCTTGTGATTGACCCGCTACTAAATCGAATGTAGCCGGACTAACCGTAATCGCTAAATCACCTGAAATAGACGCAGCGGATGCTGTCCAAGAACCGTCTTTAGTCGCCGTTACTGTTCTTGTCCAAGTACATGTTCCAACACAGTTGTTGTCGGTAATGCTAGGTAAGTTCAGTGATCTTGGCTCGCCGCCAATATTTGGGTTAGCCGCCTCGTAGTTAGCCGCTGTCTCGTCCATAATTAGACCAGAAGCCACTGCTTTGTCTACTTGTACACGACCAGAACCCATGTCAAACCAATCACCCGCAGTTACACCATCTTCTTTTTTAACAGTGGGTGTAGCCGTCATCGCCATTGCTGCACGAATATTATCAGGTGTCCATGTAGGCTGAGCACTCTTAACAAGTGCCGCTGCACCAGCGAGATGAGGTGAACTCATTGACGTACCCGACAGGTAGTTGTAATCGCCCGCAGATGGTTCGTGACCATCGTGGCCAAACTGTTGATCAGCATAAGCAGCATAAATTGATACACCTGGGCCGGTAATCGTTGGCGTTAGCGTAGAAATTGTGCCGCTTGGGCCTTTTGAAGAGAAGCCCGCCAAGACATCGACTCTATCGGGGTCAATCACCTGAACACCGGTTGCCGCGCTGATGGTTGCCATATGACCTTCACCCGACGCTAACCATGTTTTTAACGCGTTGCCGTTCTCTGCATTGATGTGAATACCAGGAATAACGTATAAATCCGGGTCAACGCTTGCTGCCGCGCCGTCTAGGTTAGCCAATACATAACCACCTGCACCGCCATCTCTTACGTTGACTGCCTTTTGCACTCGCGCAATTGCACCACGGTCACAGACCACAATTTCACCACTGAACGTATCGGCAGGGAAAGGCTGCAAACACTGCGCAGGATCGCCCTCAGGATCGTTCGGGTTGACGTAATCACCCGCATAAACGATGCTTGCAGTAATACCGCCAGAATTTGACGCACCCATCATTGCTTCTAGGGTAGTATCGCCACCCGTAAATTCACCCATTTCTTTGTCATAAGTTACTTGACGACCATGTTCTGCAGCGGCTACGGCTGTATACCAAGGAGCGTGTTTGGGCGTCGTTGCTGCGCCAGGTCCACCGTTACCAGCAGAGGTAGCAACAAAAATACCTGCGTTGCGTGCGGCTAAATACGCTAGTTCGGTAGAACTACCCCACGAAAATCCACCACCACTAATTGAGTAGTTAATAACATCGACACCATCTTGAATCGCAGATTCTATACCCGCTGCAATTGCAGCTCCTGGGCAGTCACCGTATGTATCGCCAGCATCACTTCTGCCGCCCCAACACACTTGATATGAGATGACGTTAGCGCGTGGTGCAACACCTGATATACGGTCATACACAAAGCCAGTCTCTACACCTGAGCTTTCTACTGCGCCTGGCTCCGGAAGAGACTCAGGTACGTCGAATAAGATGTTACCAATAGCGGTGCTCGCTACGTGCGTTCCGTGACCGCCATAATCTTCACCATTTTTAGGGAGATTAGGTGGGAAAACCGTTGTGTCATCGTAGGTCCCAGTAATGACAGGATAACTGTAGATGCCAATTAATTTGTCATTACATAGTGCTGCGAAATCGCCCGCACAGTCGCCTAAATAATTACCCGCGCCAAGCGGATTAGTATGATCGTAGCCGTCACCTGAAATATCAGCAAATGATGGGTGATCTGAGTTAATACCACTATCAATAATACCAACAACCATGCCTTCGCCGTAGGCGCCCACACCGCTATCTGTAGCAGAACCGTCCCATACATTAGGCGCGCCAATAAGGCTAGGGCCTGTATCTGTGTCTAACGTGAACAGTTGGTCACGTTCGACAAACTTGACACCCGCTAGTTTTGAAACAGCTTCTGCTTCACTCGGTAACATGCGCACCGCCATGCCATTTAAAGCAAATTTGTATGAGGCAACCACTTCTGCATTCGACGCGATTCGTTTGACACTTGCCATTAAATCAGTTTGCTTACTCTCGAGGAAAGACTTATATGCCAACACAGCTGGTGCGTTTTTATTAAGCTTTTGTGATGTTGCTGCTTTTAAGGTCAAGTCTAAATTTTTGAACGTGCTATGTGGATTTGTGGCTTCTAAGCCTTGCACGCCGCCGTCATACATTGCGATAGCGTCATTTTTTAAGTGTACTATGTAGATGTATTCTTTGTTTTCGAGACTTTTTTCAGGGATAAATTTCTGTTTTGCAAGCACCGAAGGGCGATTGTTCTTATTTACCGAAATTGCTTGCGCTGCGCTTAGTGTGTTGTTTTCAATATCAAAGCTGTTGTTAACAGCTGCACTTAACTCTGTCGCCGAGTGCACAGACATCGACATCAATGCCGCAGAAACGGCTAGTGTCACTTTTGAATTCACAGGTAAAACCTCCATCTTCCTGTTGTCGGGGAAAAGTCCCCAGGGATTGGTTTTTTTGTTGCTTATTGTTATAGTTTTTTTCGTTTTTGTTACTCACGCTTTTCAGGTGTTTTGCGTGATTTTTATTATCAGAGCAGACTGCCCATCTTCAATTTGTAGCACACTTTTTTATGCTTTGTAATACTCAGGCTTCACATTGTTGTCATAAACGCGACATCCGCGAATGGAAGCCTGGTAATTGTATGATTTTAGTACTGAAAAATGACCGAGTGGCACGTTAACTCACCAATAAATCTCGGCTTGCATTGCTACTTCCCTGCTCATTTCCATTACTTTCAATACGTTAGTTTGTTTTTCACTGATCCATTGTTTGATATCCAAATCATTTTCAAGATCAATTTCGTGTAAAATTTCCGATAAGAACACCAGCGCCTTTATCTCGGTTAATCCCGCAAGAAGGTCTAACCAAGGTGCTCGAAATTGTCCCCTGCTCTCGACAAAAAGGTCGGCAAGTAAAAACCCGGTAGACAGCGTTTGACGCAGCAATGCTTCTAGCGCTAAGTAGTTGTGATAATCCATTTTTTGGTGTTTTGGTAGGCTTTGCATTATCGTTTGATAGCCCTGCGATAACCACCCTTTGGCGTGTTCTAATATTGGCTGCTGATAGTTGCTAACATGCTGACGCCATGGCTTTTCAACCAAAATTCGAGAAGCTCCCAACTGTACCTGATTGCTGACCATGGATGACAACAAATTCTCGGGTGTTTGAGCGGCCAACAACCCTTCCCTGCGTCCATTTAAGTAACTCATTAACATTTGATTTTTAGGAATTTTACGACTAAAAGGTCCTTTCTTTGAGCGCAACCTGCGAATGCTGCTAAGATCGTCCTGCCATGCCCATTGCTCAGTCAACGCTAGCAACTGCTTGTGCAGCGTAAGTAATTCTTTACACTGTAGCGCAGCTAAATACAAGGATACACTCTGAAGTAGCAAATCAATACTTTGCGCGATGCGATTTAACGCTTTTAATTGACCTGTTTGTAAATAAACATACTCATGATGCTGCCATTGTTCGAGTGCTGTTTGAATGGCTTTGCAAAGACCTTCCTCAGTCGTATTTTGACTGGTTAAAGGCAAAAAATCAGGCAAATCTTTTAGCTTTGGCAGGTCGCCATTTACTAACTGGTAACCTCTGGCTGCTTTGGTTACATTGCTCAGCCTAACTGGAATAATACGACTTATCTCATCCGCTAAGTTGAACAGAGCGGATGGAGCGCCCTTGACCAACTCTATCTCTATTTCATTAATCGGCAAACTTCCTTCAGCAGCTTTTACTTCTCCTTGATCAAAAACCAACTCGAAGTGATTCTCTCCTTGTTTTATATCAAATGTAACACGCACAAAATTAGTCGTAAAAAGACCCGTCAATTGTTTATTTACCGTTTCAACATCAAAATCGGGCGACCAAATATCCGCATCAAATTTATGCAAGTCAGGCACAGCTTGCTGTAAATCGATGTTGTATTCAGGTCTTTGATGCAGACCACCTTCGACTTTCCCTTTAGTCTTTACCGTCTGCTCAATTTTGCCGTTTTTGACGCGCACGCGGCAGCCGATTTTTAAACGTCCAAGCGCATGCTCTGGCGTATCGAAGTACTCATTAAACAAAGTAGATTCACTACGTTTGATTTCGCCCGATAAATTAGGCAGTAAACTCTGTTCGAACTTATTCAAAGCCTGATCATCGGTGGCTAACTTTAATTCTATTTCCATGCTATTTCTAAAAAAGAGTCGATGACTTAAAGACTATATGCATACCGATAATTGCGCAATTGCAAATAGTCCGCGCTTGTTAATTTGACCGTTAACCACTACCCTATTGGCTGCATCCACGAACTTGGTTTACATCGATAAGTAATCGACACTCATGAAAAAATTTATTCCTATTATTTTGCTTGCATCCTTACCCTTTGCATTGTTAGCCCAGTCCCCACAAGAGCCTAATGATAACGATGGTGAAATACGCTATATTTCTGATGACCTATTTACGTTTATACATGCTGGGCCTAGTCGAGACTTTCGCATTTTGGGTTCGGTATCAGCGGGGACGGCAGTGCGCTTGTTACAAACGGATCGCGACGCTGGCTATGTCGAAATTATTGATGACCGTCAACGTACAGGTTGGGTAGAAATGAAGTTTGTTAGCCGCAATCCATCAATAAGGATATTGATGGATGAAAAACAGCAAGCGCTAGAGCAGCAACAAGCGGCCATTTATGCACTGACAGCAGAGATTGACGCAATTAACATAAACTTAGCGCAAGCTAAACAACAAAAGATCAGCCTTAATCGCCAAATTACGTCCCAGTTAGAAGAAATTGCCAATCTAAACTTGAGACTGTCTGAAAAAGATAAGGCCAATAAAATAGAATGGTTTACGCGCGGCACAATACTCGCACTTATTAGTGTTTTGATAGGATATATACTTGGGTTTTTTGGCAGAAAAACTAAAGGTTCTGATCGCTTAATGTAATAACGGCCACTCAGACATTTTTAAAACGTAATCGTGCTGCAACTGCATATGCCCATATTAAATGCAAAAATCCGCCCTCACCAATCACTCATTAATAAAAAACCCCGCTGTTACTCACAGACGGGGTTTTTGCGAAGATGTGTTTTTTACCTGCGCACTAGCTAATTACTCATCATCTTCAACCAATGTCATCAATGACGTGTTGCCGCCAGACGCTGTGGTATCAATGCTGATAGTTTTTTCGGTTAGCAAGCGTTGAAACAGGTTGTCACTATATTCAGCTGTTATAACCGGTAGTATAGCACCGGGGCGCTGTGCCAGTTTTGTCGCAATGTAAGCACTTCGTGACGTTTTGCTGTCTACCACAACGCCAGCAAGGCTAGGTTCAACGAGCAGTGCTTCGAGGTGTTTCAATTTGGCAACTTGAAAAACACCGTCTGGCGCACCTGTTGCTTTTAACTTATCCTGAAAAGCTAAAGCTTCCTCATAGAATAAATCAGAGACAACAGAAACAACGACATTGCCGGTCGCAAGCGCAGTCACAATTGATAAGGTCCAGTATTCGAACGTCACTTCTTTGTCAGCGAAGCAAACTAAAATACCGCGAGGCTCAAGGTGCAGTGTATTAGACTCTCCGGTTGGACCTGGCAAAACAGTCGGCTTCTTAAGTTTTTGTTCGACTCTTATCAGTTGTGCTCGAGCAGACGCCAGTGTTATGTTCAAGTCGTCAGCTAGTTCTTCAACGATGTCCACAGTTGCAATTTTCGCGAGTAACTGTCTAACCCAAGATATACGCTCATTTAACGGCGCTAACCGCCATACACTCTCTACTTTAAGCGCTTGTTGCATTAACACAGACGCTTCTTTTTGTGACTGTTCGTTACTCACAATAGCAGAATCATCAGCAAAATTATCTACGCAAACAGTATCATCTGGCGTGGCCAGTTCTTTCATCAAACGTGGCAAGTAATTCGGTCCACCCGCTTTGGGCCCAGTACCTGACAACCCTCTTCCACCAAAGGGCTGAACCCCAACAATGGCACCTATCATATTGCGATTGATATAAACGTTACCCGCCCTAGATAAGCGGGCTAACTCATGCGCTCTATCTTCAATTCGAGAATGGATGCCCATCGTCAAACCAAACCCTGTCCCGTTGATCTGGTGAATCACATTGGGCAGGTCTTTGCCCTTAAATCGAATCACGTGCACGCAAGGCCCAAATACTTCTTTTTGCAACACACTAATATTCTCAATTTCGTATAGCTTAGGGGCAAAAAAGTATCCTTGTGCATCTGGAAGTGGACATTCATAGACCAGTTTGGCACGCCCTTCCTGCTGCATTTTTTGCATATACTGAGCATGCTCAGACAAAGTATCAAATGCTTTTTGGTCTATTACAGGACCAATGTCGGTGCTCAAACGAGCAGGGTCACCAACCGTTAATTCTTTCATCGCGCCAGTAATCATAGTAACCACGGTATCCGCGATATCTTCTTGCACGTACAACACGCGCATTGCGGAACAACGCTGCCCGGCGCTTTGAAATCCTGAGGCAATCACATCGTCAACGACTTGTTCGGGTAAAGCGGTAGAATCAACAATCATGCAGTTTTGACCGCCTGTCTCAGCAATTAAGGGGACTTGTTCGGTTCCTCTCGCAGCTAAGATTTGTGATATCAATGTGCCGGTTTGAGTAGAACCCGTAAACATCACACCTTGGATTCTTGTATCTGGCAATAGCGTTGAACCAACCTCGCCACCTTGCGCGATAATAGTATTGACAACCCCTTGTGGTAAACCCACTGACGTCATAAGTTCGATTGCGCGCAATGCAATTAAGCTTGTCTGTTCGGCTGGTTTTGCTATGACCGCATTACCAGTGACTAAAGCAGCAGCCACTTGTCCCATAAAAATCGCCAAGGGGAAGTTCCAAGGACTTATGCACAAAATCACGCCGCGTGGCTCAAGTCTATTTTCAGGATCAAGTTTAAGCGCTTCGACCGCATAATAACGGCAAAAATCAACCGCTTCTCTGACTTCATCAACACTATCAGCCGTTATTTTACCTGCTTCTTTTATGCATAAGCCAATTAGCTCGTCCATGTGCCTTTCGAGTATATCAGCCGTTCGCATTAACAGTTGCGCACGCTCTTCAACACTGACTCGTGACCACGATTGCACTGCGTCGCTTGTTTCTGTCAATTTGGCCAGCATCGTTTCTTTGTCGTCGAACTTATGATAACCCACGATTTCTTTAAGATTAGCCGGGTTTTTAACGACAAATTTAGAATCAATATCATCAACGCTTTCTAATTTTTGTTGGTGTAATTCAAACCAACGAGACAGATTCATCGACAACTCAATGACTTGATTGTTATCGTATATATCGAAGCCTTTAGAGTTATCTCTATCCGGTGCGTACAAGTCGATTGGCATCCTAATTTGCTTGTTCTCTCGATCGCGCAATCGCTGGGTGCGTTCAACAGGATCTTCGAGCAATGATTCAACCGGCAAAGTATCATCGACAATGGCATTGACAAAGGATGAGTTAGCGCCATTTTCTAGCAGTCTGCGAACCAGATACGCCAGTAAATCTTCATGCACGCCGACCGGCGCATATACGCGCGTCTGAATGCCGTCTTTGGTCACAACTTGGTCATACAAAGAGTCACCCATACCGTGCAGACACTGAAACTCAAAGCCTTTTTTATCATCGCCCGCTAACTCTATAATGACCGAAGCAGTGTATGCGTTGTGTGTCGCAAACTGAGGATAAATGGTGTCACGATAAGCTAACATTCTATTTGCACAAGCATGATAGGACACATCAGTAGAGGTTTTGCGAGTAAATACTGGAAAGTGCTCAAAACCACCCTGTTGAGTATGTTTTATCTCTGTATCCCAATAAGCGCCTTTAACCAAACGAACCATCATTGTGCGGCCAACTTTTAACGTTAAATCACGTAGCCACTCTATTACGAAAATAGAGCGTTTTTGGTAGGCCTGAACTGCCAAGCCGAAGCCTGTCCATCCTTGTAAGTCGGGATCACTAAACACTTTTTCGATAATGTCTAACGAGATATCTAATCTTTCGGATTCCTCAGCATCGACGGTCAAACCGATGTCGTGTTCCTTTGCCATCATGCACAAAGCCTTGAGCTTGGCAGGGATTTCTTCCATTACGCGGTCATACTTTATAAAATCAAAACGCGGATGAATTGCAGACAACTTAACAGAGATGCCTGGACTTTTTCTTGGTCCTTTGCCTTTGGCAGCCTTACCAATAATTTTGATAGCGTGGACATAGGACTTGTAGTAGCGCTCTGCATCTTTTTCAGTGCGTGCGCCTTCACCCAACATGTCGTAAGAGTAGACGTAACCCTGTTTCTCTTTTTCGTCAGCACGTTTTACCGCTTCTTCAATCGTTTCACCCATTACAAATTGACGACCCATGACTTTCATCGCGATGTTCATGGCGCGTCTGATCACGGGTTCACCTAAGCGACCGACTGTCTTTTTAAGCAAACCAAACTGTGCTTTTTTACGTTCATCAGCATAATTCACCATGCTGCCGGTAAATAACAAGCCCCAAGCCGACGCGTTTACAAACAATGAATCACTGTTACCTAGATGAGGGGTCCACTGACCTTTTGAGAGCTTATCTCTAATCAACTCATCTTGCGTGTGCTTATCCGGCACGCGCAACAATGCTTCGGCCAAACACATAAGTACAACGCCTTCGGCCGTCGATAAGGAATATTCGTTTAACAGCGCATCTACGCCACCATGGCCTTCTTGCTCTCGTCGGATTTGCAGCACCATTGTGCGTGCTCGTTCCCAAGCGCGACTTCGCGCCCGCATGTTAACTTCTGCCTCAGGCAAAATATGGTCGACTGCTTGTGCTTCGTCAATGCGATAAAACTCGCGTATTTTCTGACGAATAGGACATTGTGTTTGTGTGCTGTTATCAATTAGCATTAACCTACCTCATAGATGTCCGTGGGTGACGGACGGTGTACCAAATTTGGCGCTACGATATATTTTTATCAGCCGTTACGCCAGTCAAATCATACAAAAAACAGTCTCTATTCTGTCAAGTTTTGTGTCGAATTTATAGGCGTTTTTGTTTATCCAAAGATTATCAACGCTGTAATCGTGCCGCGGTAGACCTATAGCCATTATTATTGCTAGGATAAAGCAGTATTTGACTGCTCGGATAAAGCGATAAAGGTGTCAATATGTGCAAACCTTTTATTGCTAATAATAAGTTCGGCAGCGTCGTTTCTTGGCTAATTGTTCCGTTTTGTTTGCTAATGCTAGTCAGATTGGCTTGCATGCTGTTTGCCAATATAATCATAAAGCAAGTTGTAAAAAACGCAGCAAACTCGCGCAGAGATTCAGTCAGGCTTAACAATTTTTAAAAGAGCAAGCTGACAACATATTTGAAGTTCAAAAGCAGACGTTGCTGAATAAGCTTTCAGATAAACTCTTCAAAAGGTAGCAATTAATATATACTTCTTGAGTAATCGCATTTTGCAGGTAAGTACATGTTCAAAAAAACTGTTTTTACAATCTTAATTGTGCTCTTGAGCACCTTGCAATATCGCCTATGGTTAGGCAAAAACAGTGTGGCAGACTACCGTTCTATGCGGGCTCAGGTAGATACGTTAGCCAAGCAAAACGCAAACCTAAGACAGCGCAATCAACTGCTAAAAGCAGATATTCAAGACTTACAGTTGGGTTTAGAATCAATGGAAGAGCGCGCTCGCAACGAGTTAGGCATGATTAAAGACGGTGAAACCTTTTATCGAATTTTACCGCAAGAGTAATCCAGCTTGAAAAACCTCAGATTTAACGTTGTACTTCCCGCCGCTGGCATCGGTGCTAGAGTCGGTGCAGATATTCCAAAACAGTATCTAAAGCTAAAGGGTAAAACGATCATCGAACATACTATTGATGCGTTGGTGAGCCATCCTCACATCGGAAAAGTTATCGTTGTGCTTAGCACTGAAGATACTTACTTTGCTGCGCTCACTTCTGCCTATGGAGATGCGGTAGAGACCACAACGGGCGGCAAACAGCGCGTTGATTCGGTATTAGCAGGTTTATTACACCTCGCTAGTCAAGCAGCAGACCATCCGTTATCCTGCACACCCTCACAGTGGGTATTAGTGCATGATGCAGCGCGACCTTGTGTTACCCATGCTGAGATAGACAGCCTATTGGCGGCATACCTCAAAACGGACGGTGCTATTTTGGCATTGCCTTGTTCTGATACTCTGAAGATGACGGATGTGGATGGTCAATCTACAAATGTAGTCCAGCGCACACTGGATCGCAGCCTTATTTGGCAAGCACAAACACCACAATTTTTTCCACTATTTAGCCTAATTAATGCAATAAGATTAGCCCCCAACAAAGATATCATTACCGACGAAGCCTCGGCTATTGAAGGTGCTGGCGGGCAAGTCACGTTAGTCGAAGGCCTAAGCAGTAACATTAAGATTACTCGCCAAAGCGATTTAGCACTGGCGGAATATTACTTGGCAAACAACATACGAAGGCAACTATGTTAAAGATAGGTCATGGCTATGACGTTCATAAATTTGGCGGTAATGGCCCAATTACACTATGCGGCGTTAAAGTCCCGTACTCACAGGGTCTAATTGCGCACTCAGATGGCGATGTCGCATTACATGCACTATGTGATGCATTATTAGGATGTTTTGCACTAGGTGACATCGGACATCATTTCCCAGACACAGACGATCGATACAAAGGCATCAATAGCGTTGAATTACTCAGACATGTGTACGCAAAAATATGTGAGCGTGGTTATCAACTAGGCAACGCAGATATTACAATACTCGCTGAGGCCCCAAAAATGGCGCCGCATATTTTGGATATGAGAACGGCAATTGCTGAGGCTCTCAACGCTACAATTGAACAAATCAGCGTAAAAGCAACCACCACTGAAGGCTTGGGGTTTGTCGGCCAAAAATTGGGCATTGCTGCGCATGCAAACGTGCTTATTGCACCCAACAAAACGTGAGCACGGCAAATATGTTTACTATTCACCATTGGCTACGACAGCATGGAGCAGCACTGGGATGCGCTAAGTTCAAAGTAAAAGCGGAAGATTTTGTCGTTACTGAAGAACTAGGCTTTGAGCCTTCTGGCGCAGGCGAACACATTTTTTTGTGGATCGAAAAAACCAATTTAAACACTGCGTTCGTTGCTGAGCAGTTGGCTAAATTTAGTCAATTACCATTACGTGACGTCACTTATGCCGGTCGCAAAGATAAATATGCGCGCACCCGACAGTGGTTCGGCCTGCATCTAGCCAACCGTCGCGAACCTGATTGGTCAACGTTAGATATTCAAGGCGTGACCGTGTTATCAAAAACCCGAAACGACAGGAAACTGCGCACCGGCGTGCTAAAGAGTAATCATTTCGACATAACCCTGCGAGACCTGAGTAATCCGTCCACCACTGATATTGAACAAAGGTTAACTGCAATCGCCTTAAATGGCGTGCCCAACTATTATGGTGAACAGCGTTTTGGGAAAATTCGTTTTGCTACGGAGCATTCTGATACTAGCGCTGCTGCGGGTGAAGCCTTACCGGGCAATTTGGCCCTAGCCGAAAAAATGATGGGTGGCGAAGACATCCGCAATCGAAACAAACGTTCGCTAGCAATATCTGCATTAAGAAGCTGGTTGTTTAATGAATTTATTTCTAGCCGCTTGATGTTATC
>Ga0115565_10000645_pt1 | contig 29732 bp, 27 predicted proteins | sample COGITO_mtgs_1105_FD_87199 | JGI IMG/M metagenome (GOLD analysis project Ga0115565, IMG submission 87199) | Pelagic marine microbial communities from North Sea - COGITO_mtgs_110530 | ecosystem: Environmental > Aquatic > Marine > Epipelagic | place: Germany:Helgoland, sampling site Kabeltonne... | reverse complement strand
TGTAGAAGCACTTGCATCTGTTCCTGGACCACCGGTTGAAACATCCACAATAGATATAATAGGTGTTTGACCTACATCACCTCGTGGAATAATAAAAGAAAAATCAGGATTCGAAACATCTCCATTTGTAGATGCGCTTGCGTCTGTTCCTGGACCACCAGTTGAAACATCCACAATAGATATAATAGGTGTTTCACCTGTAAGCCCCTGAATACCCGTAGAACCTTGGGGAATACTAAATGTTAATTTGGCAATATTAGCACTATTACTACTATTAGTTACATTTGCGTCTTGGGCAACCCCGTCTACAGGTGGCAGTGTAAGTGTGTTAAGTATCTGGATCTGACCTCCTGGACCTTTTGGACCAATCGGACCTGCCGGACCAGGTCGACCAGTATCACCAGTTACACCTTGTGCGCCCTGTGGACCTGCAGGACCATTCGCACCAACTTTACCTAACTTTATCCAAGTTGGAATACCATTGTTTTTAGACATTATATATATAATAAAGATATAGATAATAACGTTATAATTTATACCAGTGAATAAAAAACAAATATTCTAAAATATAATCAAGTGGTCTTACATTAGTTTACCCAAAACACTAATATATTCATCATCTAATTCATAACGTATACCAATAACCTTTGATTTTAGTTTATCCCCTTCTTTGATTTGACTAAACCGGTCATCTAAATGATGATGATCGCGCGCAATAAACATCGTAATTGGCATATTTTTCTCGTCGTCAATTACATAGGCGTGAATACCTGCTTTGGTCATTGTCTTACAAATACACTCAATTAACATATTTTCAGTAGGCAAACAAACCATCGTTTCAAATACAACGTGGAATTCAACCACATTATTGTTTACTAATCCACTGGAATAATTCAATATGCGCAACGAGTTTGGACGAATAAACCCTTCGTTTACGCATTTCCCCCCCATGGTAGAATTTAATTTTGTTTCTAAATTAGATTTCACATTTTTACCAATTTCGGTGATAGACAAACTAATTTTTCGGTCCAAAATAGACTTCATATAAACTCCAAAAATTTTCGAATCACCTTCGCGCTTCTCTCCATTTCTTCTGTTTTTTTTAATGACAACTGTTGACATGTTAATAATAATATAATATATAGAGTTTATATTATTTATATGATATACTATAAATTCAATTTTGTTGAATTCGATAAACTGGCAGTACGTGCTCTTATCTTACGTGTTTTCACACATCGAAATTTATTATTTCTACTATACCCATCTTTACATTTTTTCACACAATACCCGGTTAAAGGATTTCTGATTTTCCCATCAGGGCATTCTCCAATTACTTTTTTACATTTAAAAGACGAATCGTGTTTATAACCATCTTTACATTTCTTCACACAACGTCTGGTCAAAGGATTGTAAATTTTCCCATCTGGACATTCTCCTATTACTTTTTTACATTTAAAAGATGAATTGCGTTTATATCCCGACTTGCATTTTTTTATACATTTATTTGTAATTGGGTTCATTTCCTTTCCTTCTGGACATGGACGAACCGGATCTACAGTTAGAATATCTAATGTTTTTTTTGAAGACAAAGAAATATCTTTCAAAGACGTTGTTTTAATTTCACTCATAATACTTTTCTTGGACTTTGTTGAAGTATTAATGCTGTGATTTGAAAATTCCTTAGTTTTCTTATTTAAAATGTATTTGTTCATTAAATGTTCATATTTCATAAGCGCGGTTCCTATGTCATAGCGAACATGAATATTTGGATGGTACATATTATAAAAGAGATCACCTAGTTCCTTGGAAAAGTCATTGTCCATAAATTTATTCACGCGATTTAAAACATACATTAAAGAGAGTCCAAGACCGTATGAATCAACTGTATTATATGATTTTTCTACAATACTTTTATAATGTTTTGTATTGAGCGATTTTAATGTAAGTAAATAATCTTCCATAATGTTCTCAAACGTTTTTGTACAGTAATGTGCGGTGTCTTTACAATGAACTTCATTTAAAAGAGTAATGAATGCCATCGATTCATTTGATACATTAGAAGTGTCTTTATTAGAAGATTTTACATATTTTTTAATATCATCTATTATATTTCCAATATGATGTAATTTTTCACTATCTGTTTTCTTACTTATTTTTTTAAAATTTCCTTTATTTAAATATCCTAATTCTATTGGAAACGACCAATGAAACATAGCCAACCAAAACCCATCCTCTTTTATTTTATTAAGAACATTCTTTGTTTGTGTCATTAATCCAAAATCAATAAATTTAACTTCGTTTCGTTCACTATGATAAACGATATTTTGGTGTTTCACATCATGGTGTACAATATTTCCTTTTTGAAATGCGTTGAGTCCAAGAAACAAATTCTGGCAAGAGACCCAAAAATCCTGAATTTTCTTTTTATTTGAATCATTTACTATTTCATTTTTGATATTTTCAGAAAATATTTTCAAACTGTCACCACCATTTTTCATTAACATAAGCATATAATCGTCATAATTCTCAAATACAGCCCCACTCATATTACATGAACGAATAGACCTTACATTTGATTTTTGATTTCCTACTTTACATAAACTAGGTTGTCCAAGATAAAAATCTTGGTTGCGATCTACATTCGATACTAAAGCATATTCTTTCATTTCACTATTTGCCTCAGATGTTTCCATTAATTTTGAAATTTGGTCTAAATCGCGTTCCTTGCTTCCATTGCATAACAATGGCGGATAGTGAACGCAGCCATATGTACCTTGACCGATTACTTTTGGTTTTACTTTATTCATATATAAATAGCATCATATATTTATAAATTATGTTCGTCTGAATTTGGCAATATTATTATAACTTGCTTGTTCTGGATTCAAATACCAGACCTTATTTTGATATTCATTATGTGTTCTATGTCGTAATATTAATTCTACTATAATACACAATCCTTGTTGCATAATTTCCTTTGACTTTGTTAAACTATACATGGTGTCATTGATATCTTCACCATCATGAACAATTTGATTTAAACGTTTAATAATATCACCTTTTCCGGGAGTTTGACCATTAATACGTGTCCCTGTATTATTTTGTAGTTGATTTAAATCTTTAATACGAAACACCATTTCTTTATTATTTCTAAACATGTCTATAAACCCCACGATACGTGGATATTTCTCAGGACTTTTTCCTAAAATTGTATTCATTTCCCCTGATTGTTTAAAATTACGTATATCTTCAGGTTCAGCTTCTTTCCATTTACTCGAATCTTCAGAAGATTGAATATAAAGAGTCCAAGATTTCGTATTTACCAAAACATACCCGGATTTGTTCTTATAACTAATTATGTTTTTATCCAAATACATTTTCATTATTTCCTCTGTTTCGTCTAATTTATCGTGTATTTTTGAATAAAAATGAGACAATAACGTGATCTTATCTTCCGGCATAAGTGAATCTATATTATGCTGAACGATATATTTTATAAAATCCGCATAACTAATATTATGTACTAATTGAATATGATTTAATATCTGACTCGCATGTTTATACCAATCTTGTTCTCCATGTGGAATGTCTTGTGTTTTTGTGGCATTATCTAAATGTCTTTGAATTGTACGTAAAATAGATTCATAATTTTGTGTTTCTTCTTCTTCTTGGACATCTGTTTCGAAATCTTTGGGTATTTCCATAATTAACTTCGTTCGTTTATAATCGATCGGAACCTTACGCTCAAATACAGATAGTTGTTCGTCTGTAATTTCAACTGGTTGAAATGCGTAAATATTACCTTTATTAATTAGATTACCTCTTCGACCCCATTTATCGATAACATATTCGGTTTTATTTTTTAGAAAATTATGTAAAGCACTATAAATTTGTTCAATTGGATATTGTTTGGTGACATTAATCATATCTATTAATTCGGATAATTCATAAAAATGTTCGCCTTTTTTTTCGTCGCGGTAAATATCGCGTATACGTTTCATTAATTTATCATTATTCGTTTGTAAATATTCATTGTTGTACATTTCTTCACGTGGTTTATCCGTTATTTTATTCGTTTTTTTGTTACATTTATAATCGCAACTTTCCATATAATCACATATATGACTATGAGGACTATCGCCAATGACAAAATCGATCTCTTGTTTCCCATTAGAAAGAATTATTTTCATACTTTGATTCGATGCTAATGTGCGCAATTTAGTTTCTGTAAAGTTACTTTGACCAATATTCAATAAGCAATCCACTGAAGTTTCTTTCAATAAACGAGTAACTTTACCAATTTGCTTTGCCTTTTTTTTTGCTAAGCGATAAATATATACATCCGTTGCTTCTTCTGTTTCATTTTCTAAACAAGTTGCGTACATATAAATTTCCACATTTCGTTTTTCGAAAGGAAGTAAACAATGACTTAAATTGCGAACACCTCGTCCTATAATTTGTTCAATACGATTCGTATTATACCATGGTTCTAAAATATGAACTTGTCGAATACACTTGAAATCCAACCCTTCCGATCCGGCTTTTGAAATTAAAATCACTTTAATTTTTTCTCCATTTTTATTGTTCGAATTAGTAACATGTTTAATATCTTGTGCGTTTTGTGGCGAATACGATTTATCGCCTGTAATCATAACATATTTGGCTTGATTAAATTCACCCGACACTTCACTTTTGGGTTTCATTGTTATAGAATCCAATGGTTCAATGGGTGGGGTCTCAAATAATGATTTTGTATATTCGGATGTACCAAAACGGGAAAATCCCATTTCTTCTAATGCCAACGCAATCGGAACAACGCCTCCATCAATATATTGTGAATAAATTAAAATAATTCCTTCTGATTTCTTGATTGTTTCGCAAATTTCATGTATTTTCGCACTATATTTTGATAATTCATTTGGACTAAATATGCGACCATATTTTTTTTGAACTTCGGGTTTATAACTGAAATTGTATTTTCTTGGAATTTTTTTAAATGATTCGTCCAAATAATTCATGACACTGTTCATTCCGCGCTTTCCTACCATAGTTGCGCGTGGATCTTTATTTTCATCATTTTCCAAAACAGCGTCACTTGACGATTCCAATTGACCCTTTTTAACCTGTTCATCTAATAATTCACTCGGATAAACAATATTTAATACTTCTAATGGTGTTTGTAATCTGCGAAATCCGAATCGGTCCATTTCGTCAAATTTTTGCCCTTCTATTTCCTTTTTCATTGAACGAATTACCAAATTATAAGCGTCATTTTGGTAAGAACCTAATTTTGTTACATATAAAGGCATATTTTGTAATGGTTGTTCTATAGTTTTACCATTCAATTGAATAGTAGGCAGTTTAAATTGTTTTGTATCGCTTCCGATTAACGCTTGTCCTGCTTTCAATAAATTTCCCATTGCACCACTTGGTTCGTGAAATGTTTTATTTGAAGCAAAAATATTCGGATAAATGCGATAAGGGAACGTATACGGATTTTCTCCTCGAATATAAGAGACATATCCTATTAATTTACGACGTAATAAATCTTCACCGCCTTCTTGGATCAGTTCTCCGTTGTCATTTTTCTGTTCTGTTATAAAAATACCGTCTTGATCGAAAATTTCATTTGTTTGTATTAAACCGCGTTTATCATTCGCATTCATTAAATTTGCCAACCAAATAATTTCGCTATAGGAATTATACATAGGAGTTGCGGATAATAATAACAATCGCATATTATTACAATGTTTGGCAAGTTTCATCAATAATTTTCCCGTTTTATCATCTTTATTATCATCAGATAAACGAATATTATGAACTTCATCAATAATAATTAAACGATTATTAAAAAATCGACGCATGTTTTGTAATTCTAATTTCTTTTTTTCTTCAATTGTAAAACCAGTTGTTTCGACCACCACCTTTTTTCGAATATAATTGGCAAGTTCTACATATCCCATAAAAACATAATATTGATTAATAATGGTTTTAATTTGCGAGATTAATTTTTCACGCGAAACATCTTTTAAATTTGTAGGATTTACTTCTTTAATGAATGTATTACCATTACATGAATCTACGTGCCATAACCCATCTTTTTGATATAATCGACGTTCATCAAATAATTGTAATTTATAATTTGCTTGAACATTTGGTGCGGCTACAACAATGATACGTTGTTTAATACCAGTTTGTCTCATATAAGACCGCATTTCTTCGGCAATACCAATTGAACTACATGTTTTACCTGTCCCTAAACCATGATATAAGAGCAAACTATTGTACGGGGTCTGAAAAGACAAGAAATTCTTGACAAATAACTGATGGGGCAACAATTCAAAAGACGCATCACACATTTTTTTCGCATATTCCTTTACATCTCGTATTTCACCGTCATATTGTGTGTCAAAAAATTCTTTATGACTCGAGATTTTTTCAGAAAATAGGGGATCGTTTAAAGTCGGATATAAAAAACGAGGTTCTGCTTTTTCTTCTTCTTGGTATTCGAGATATTCCTTTTTTCGTAAAAATTCATTCGAGTTTTTTGTAACATTTGATAACAATTCGGACATATGGGAAAATTTCTTTTTAATAATAATCGGTTTTACTGCCTTTATTTTTTCTTCAGGATTATCCAAAACAGAATTTTGGGAACTAGGTGTTTCAGGTTGTTCAATGGAAGATTTTATTTTAATTTCAGGTTTTCCTGTTTCCATATTGAAATATAAGTATATTATACACGTATATTTCAATTTACTTATTTGAACAATATATCTAAAGATTTTCAATCGCGGTTTTTTCTCCGTGACATTCTCGACACAACGCTACTAAATTATCTACATGATTACTTCCGCCATGTTCTAAACGAATAACATGATCTACCTCAAACCATGCGTTTAATTGGTCTTTACACCCATCACATTTCCAATTTTGACGTGAAGCAACGAATTTCTTTTTCGTTTCACTTACGGAACGCTTGGTCCCCTTCTTTCCCGAATTCATTAAAATGTCCCGAGACCGTGATTGCGGATTGGGAACTTGGACGATCGGATGACTCTCGGTTCCACTATAATTACGTTTTGACGTGAAATCTAAAATAGGTGATATTACGGAACTAGTATTTTTGTCAATGGGCATATATTTCAAATATTCATTGGAAGTGCGCAATATATTTTCTGCGTTTGCTGGATTTTTTTTCAGTAAAATATACAATACAAAAGCACCAAAGACAACTCCTACCATTTTCATTTGCTTTTTATATGACATAATGTTTTTTACATATTTACCTTCTGTATACATATGAAACAAAACAATTCCTGTAATTAAAAACATCCATAATTCAAGACGCATAGTTATATTATGAAGACAAAAAATTTACTTATATAAATAAATAATTAAACATAGGCAAATAATGGTGAAAAACGCAATAATATATTCTTTTTTAATGCGGAAAGTTTCGGAAATTTTAACTTGTTTCGGTTTATATTTACTCATGTAATGATCCAATGCTTCATATAACGATAATTCTTCTTTATCTAATAATCGATTGAATCGATTATGAATAAAATGAATCCATCGAATGAATGAATCTCGATTATCTAAATATGGAGAAACGGGATAATTATCCAATATTTTGCTAAAATCATTTCCAATTTTCTCATTCGGTATAAACAACGGCATATTTTGGATTAAATCATAATATTTTTTTTTTGTTACTTCATTAGGATATAATGGATAAGTATGGGAAATCGTATGAAGAAAAAACCAATAATGAGGTCCCCAAATGGTTGGATCAAACTTTTCATGCTCAATTAAGGTAAAACTACTAGGAAGTGACGTGTTATTCATATGTTCAACATATTGTTCATCCATTTACCTATAGAAAGTATATAAACATGACATAATATAATAATATAGTGCTTACTTATTATGCAAAATGAAACATATTGTAATAATTGCGGGAAAAACGGACATTTATATCATCAATGTAAACTACCGATTACTAGTATCGGAATAGTCTCGTTTCGAATTTATAATAATAAACCGGAGTTTTTAATGATACGACGAAAAGATACGTTAGGGCATGTTGATTTTATGAGAGGGAAATATTCTATAAATAACAAAGAATATATATTGAACATGCTAAATCAAATGACTATACAAGAAAAGGAAAATATTAAAACGCATGATTTTGAAACATTATGGAAAAATATTTGGGGTGATAATAAATCATTATCAAATCAGTATAAAAATGAAGAAACTATATCGCGTGAAAAATATAACCATCTAAAAGGAGGGGTCCAATTTAATGATAAAATATATACACTTACAGATTTAATCGAAGAAAGCAATGTTTCTTCACAGTGGTTAGAAAGCGAATGGGGTTTTCCAAAAGGGCGACGTAATCATAAAGAAACTGATTATGATTGCGCAATTCGCGAGTTCAGTGAAGAAACCGGGTATAATCCGAAATTATTGGAAAATATACAAAATATTATACCGTACGAAGAAATCTTTACTGGTTCAAACTATAAATCATACAAGCATAAATATTTTGTAATGTATATGAGTCATACGAACAGTCTGTGTGAAAACAAATTTGAGCGCACCGAGGTGAGTAAAATGGAATGGAAAAGTTATGAAGAATGTATTTCATGTATTCGACATTATAATATTGAAAAGAAACGTACATTAACTAAAATACATGACTGTATTACACAACACATAATTATATAATTTGTGTTTTTTATAATGATTAATCATTATAATGATAGATAATATAGATAAAATAGATAAGGCAATAGAAGACGATTTGATTCAATGTTCATTACAACAAAATTTGGAGAAATTAGACTTTGGCAATTGCCCAATATGCTATGAAGATATAAAAGTGCTACAATATAATAATAGTGAATCCAAACCCCAGTCAAATTTGACTACCACCCCTTGTGGACATAGTTTTTGTTACGATTGCTTAGAAAAACATTTGAATAAGAAAAATAAATGTCCCATTTGTCGAGCAAATATTTCAAACAAAACACATTTCAAATCAGTGAGTGTATATGACGGTTGTTATTTAATTAACGAAAAAGTAGAAGAACATTTTAAAGGCGAAATGGATAATTTAATTTCGGCATCTTATCATTTACGAGACAACTCTGTTTTAATCGGTTCCATTAAAACATGTATGTATGATGCTTTTACGCATTTTAGACGATTACAATTAATAGAAGATAGTGACGAAGATTAAAATGTCATTTTTTATATATATATTATAAAAAATGAACAAACGAAAAAATGATCCATCATTTCCATTTTTATATAATTTATTAAAACCGGGTTCTGAAGGAAATGAAAATCGAAAAACAATGATCAAATTTTCAGTTGCGACTATTGTCGTTGCGGTTTGTGGGTCTATTATATTTAATATATTTTCAAATAGTGGAACTGCTGAATATAATAGTCAAAAATACTTCTTTCTATACACAATCCCATTTATTTTTGTATTAGCAATAGTATTAAATTTATTGAATAACATTCAAGGAGCAAAGTTATTTTTAAAATTGCTAGGTGTTTTTTCTATGCTTATTTTTGCGGTATATTATTACGCAACTACAAATGATACAATTAATTTGTCATCTACGAGCAATTATTTCGTTTTTATCTTAATCATAATGTTAGGTTTAGCAGTGTTATATCAATTAATTGTTGAATATTTATCGAAGTTACGAGGTATTCCTGGGTTCGTTGCCCAACTTTTATTTTATATTCCTTGTATTTTCTCTGATGTAGTAGACTACTTTTTAGATCAATTTCGAATGACTTCTTACACTACATATGTTTTGATTTTTATTGAATTTATATTAATACTTATATATGCCTATTTACCTGACATAACATATAAGATTACAGGTCAGGACAATAGTATTCAACTATTAAATGACATTCGCTATTTAGATGATGGAAAACAGATTCTTGGCGGAAGTGATGTATTAAAAATTCCCAAAAATATAAATGAACCAAATTCAACAGAGCATTATTTAACAAATTATTGTATTTCAATGTGGGTATTTATAAATCCTCATCCACCTTCCCATTTAGCTTATAACAAAGAAAGTAATATATTGACATATGGTTATACCGACGAACATGGTGTTCAACATGTGAAACCAATGATACGATATTATGGAGGTGGTGGTGGTAAGGATCAACTTATTGAGAGAAATAAATATGTGTTTTATTTTTCCAAATATCCTCCAACTGAACAATATGCTACAAGTAAACATACATTTTATGACGTCACACTAGAAAACCAAAAGTGGAATCAAATTATATTAAACTATAATAGAAATAAGGTGGAATTATTCATAAACGGAACTTTAGAAAGAACATTTGTTATGACAAAGGATATGCCACAATATAATGATCTTGATCAAATTACTATAGGAGAGGAAAATGGTCTAGATGGCGCAATATGTAATATAACTTATTATAGACATCCATTAACTCCTGAACAAATTGCTTTATCATACAATTCAACATCATTATCAAACCTCCCCATTCCAAGAAAAAGATAATTCAACCAACTTTTTATACTATAATATAATATAAGAATACGAAATGAATTGGACAGTCATTGTTTTAGGTATAATTGTAATATTATTGATATATTTATTATATACAGTTTTTATCCAATCTTCCTCTGTTATTAGCAAGTCGGCAAGTTTGAAAGAAGGAAATAATGATCCAATTACATCCATAAATAGTGGTCAATCAACACGATATACATATGGCGTTTGGGTATATATAAATACATGGGATTCAACGCGACAAAAAACGATATTCTCCAGAAAAAACAATCTTCGACTTTATTTAGCCGAGAATGAACCATCATTATATTGTTCTATTACTTGTGCTTCCAAAGACGGATCATCTTTAACTGAGCAAAATATTCTTATTACTGATAATTTTGCCATACAAAAATGGGTGTATGTTGTCATTAGTTCAGACAATACAATTATTGACGCCTATATTGACGGCAAATTAGTGAATTCTACCAAATTAGCAACTAGTCCAAATTCTCCGGATGTAGCAAAAAACGCACCAATTTCATATGGTGAAGGATGGGATTGTTATGTTGCTGGATTACAAAATTGGAAAAAACCAATTGGTCCTCAAGAAGTTTGGGATAATTACATGTCTGGAAATTCCAACGCTGCTTCACGATTCTTTGGTAGTTATAGTTTTACTTTTGCGGTAAATAAAGATAATGTTCAACAATCTTCTTATTCTGTAGGAATGTAATTTTATTCACTAAAAAACATATAGTAAATATATATTAGTATATATTTATTATGAATTTGCCACAAGCTGAACCTGTATCAAATGAAAGTAAAATATCAAATAACGTTTCTAGCGCTGTAAATCAAGCATCAGAAGGTGCTTCCTCTTTAGCAACAAATATGAGTGACAATGTGAATAATGCTTCCTCATATATGAAAGATTCTATATCTAGTTTCGAAGATTCGGACTTAGTTGGTTCTAGTGGAGAATTTTTACAATCCAACAGTTTAATTGCCAAATTTTCTTTTTTATTATTGGTATTAATTGGATTTATGGTTCTATTAAATTTAGGAATACGTATTATTGGATATTTCATGAAACCGAACGGTAGTCCGAAACTTATTAATGGCACAATGAATGGTGCAAACGAAGTTATTATTTCACAAGATCCTAAACATTCAGAAGCAATACCCATTTTGAGATCAAACAATCAAAATAAAGGTATTGAATTTACTTGGTCATTATGGATGTACATTAACGATGTTTCCAAAACACCACGTTATTCGAATATTTTTAACAAAGGCAATGCGTCATATAGAGATGATGGAATTGCTTCTGTCAATAATGGTCCAGGATTATATATTGACAACGAAAACCAAGATTTAGTCATCGTCATGAACACTGTGGATGTGAATGATTATGAAGAAATTATTTCCATTAAAGATATACCTTTACGTAAATGGTTTCACTGCGCAATTCGTATTGAAAATACTGCTCTTGATGTATACATAAATGGCGCTATTGTTTCGAGATCAGTATTACAAGATGTTCCCAAACAAAATTATCAAAATATTAATATTTGTAAAAATGGCGGTTTTAATGGAAATTTAAGCGATCTACACTATTTCGATAAAGCTATTAGTATCTTTCAAATTAATAATATTGTATCATGGGGACGAAATACAAGTGCTGCCAATGAAAATGCTTCTGGTGACGCAAGTGGATTCCCCTATTATTTATCGAATCTTTGGTATTCATCAAATTATTAAAACGATCATTCACGCAATTATAGATAAAATAATATGACCTATTATTTTATATGTCGTTTCTACTTACATGTAATAATCAACGATTACAACGTTCGCAATTCTTTTTCTATGAAGGTAAAAATAATGTTCGCTTTCATGTTACATCCCCCTATGTTTCCGATAGTAATGGACAATTGTTATACACACCAAAAGAATTAGATATGCGACGAAAAGCAGAAATATTGAAATATATTAAACCGTCAGAAAGTAATGTTTCTAAAAATAAATATTCTCTTTTGGCGCGTCAATCAAATAAACAAATGAATCGTATAACGTGTAATAATAACATAAGTGTTCCTACGTCATCGTCTGATGTCCCCGGACCGGTGATAAACTTAAAAGAAGATCCAAATGTTCCGTTATACAAATATTATTCCGACAGTCAACAATTTCAATTTCAAGATATTGATTATGATGACTTCAAACGTGTTTACGATTTATTTCCGGTTTATAATATTAATGCTATTAATAATAAATATACTGTAATAAATACGATTGTTATTTTGAGACCTCGAACAACTGAACTTGCCTTTAATTTTTCATTTCCGATATGTATTAATTATGAAGCAGATTTTACTACCGACTCTGATCCTACCGGTATAAGTAATGTAAACATAGGCATTTATAGTGCTTCATTAGATATATTTTATAGCGATACGTTGATTAAAACGGTGAATGCCAATTATAGAAATCCGGATGGAGAGGAACTACCCGACGATATTGCACAAAGTACAGTTACTATATCGGCAGATTTAAAAGACAGTGAAAATGGAACGATTTCTATTAATCGTTATGTCGGAAATATTATATTTCCAAATATTGTGTTGGCAAGTGTTAGTCAATATGTATATACATGTAGACTAAATATAAGTTTAAGTTATGGTGAATATAATGAAACTGAATTGACGCGAAATAATACCGACGGGAATGACATTGGAGCTTCGGGAGAAGTCAATGTGACAAATGTTCGATATAGACCATTTATTAATGTTGATAGTGAAGATAATGCCAATTTCGATACTATTGATAATTGCTCAATTACAATGTATACAAATAAACTTCCGTCACCCGATGATCCAACTATAACGAATTTACCATTTGTACCATTAACAATAACCACGTAATAATATATTTAATTTGTATTGAACGAAATCTATGTTCAATATAAATGTCTTATAAATATATGACTATATCTATCAAATTATATATTTGTAAAAGTCATGAAAAAAAGGTTCAACAAATAATATATAACGAACTTTTATCAACATTAAAACAAGATTATATTTCTATTATTCATCCAATAAACCCAAAATTCCCTTATTTATATGAAAAATATGAAACCACCAATCAATCGGGGATGATATTATATATTACAATACCCATTAAAGTTGACAAAAAAAAATTATTATCCGAAAGAACCGGGTATAATTATATTACACGATCATTGTTTTCAAGTAAATATATTTCAAAATACTTACAAAATAAATTAATACATCAACTATTTTGGTATTTTCACTACCATACCGATATAAATATGAAAAGCACATCATTAAAATATCTTCATGTAAATTCTTTATGAAAATTGCTCCAAAAACGCATCATTCGACGCAGGACGCTGTAACAATGTTTCCATCATTTCAAATCCGGTTTTCGTTCCACCTTTTTCTAAAATGCTTTGTCTATAATGAAGACCAATATCTCTATTAAAAATATTACCACTTTGCTTAAATAGTTGGAAGACTTCGGCAGCATACACCTCACTCCATAAATATCCATAATAACCACTCTCATATCCTCCCATTAGATGTCCAAAATTTGCTGCCAAACACGCAGAATTATGTATTAATGGACTTAGTTGCTCCTGTAGTTTATTATAATCTTCTTCTACATCTACATCTTCATCGCTAGAATGGAGTTTCATATCATATTTTGCCAAGGTTAATTGACGAATATAATGAAGACCGTTGAACAAATACTTGTTTTCCTTTATTTTTTCAATGATTTCATCGGGAATCGATTCATTTGTAATATAATGACTACTAATACGTTTTAAGAAATCCTTCTCATAACACCAATTCTCAAGTGCCTGACTTGGACATTCCACAAAATCGCGCTCTACCGCAGTGCCACTAAACATCGAAAATTGGTTCTTGCTTAACAATTGATGGAAAATATGTCCTAATTCATGGAAAAAAGTTTCCACTTCACCAAAGGTCAATAAACTGGGTTTGTCTTTTGTAGGACGCGTAAAATTACATACCATTGTCGAAATAGGTGTACTTCGTTCATTACACATGTCGTCACTATATGGAATGTATGCCTGCTTTAATGTAAACGCAGCAGCGTGCCCATATTTCCCTTCTCTAGGATACAAATCGACATAAAAATGTCCAATTAAATCACCCTTTTCACCAGTTTTGTTGTCATATACACCGTAACATTTTACAGATTCGTGCCATGTTTTATCGTCTTCCAACTCGACTTCTTCAATACATAAATGGAATATCTCTTCGAAAGTTCCTAACAGGTTTGGCAAAAGTTTTTCGAGAGGGAAATATTCTTGTACCTTCTTTTGGTCGTACTGTAACATCTCCTTTTTATACAAATTTGTATAATAACTCAAATTCCATGATTCTATTGTATCTTTGTTAATATATTCTTTAATTTTTAAAATGTCTTTTTGTGAAATGGGAATCATTTTTTTAGTTAGAGTTTCTAGAAACTCATTTACTTCACTTGAAGATCGCGCCATTCGATTATGACCCAAAACATAATCTGAATAACAATCATAACCCAATAGATTCGCCTTCTTTCTACGAAGTTCTAGTGATTTTTGAAGTAATTCGTTGTTTTTAAAAGGCTCTTTTCCACGATGTCCAAATAATGTGCTCAATGTTTTACGAGTATCTTCTACTTCACAATACGGCATAATCATATTAATATGATCATATTTTGTAGTAACTTTATATTTGCCGTCTTTTTGATCTAATGAATCTACAAAATCGTCGGCTACACCTTTCAATTGGTCCTTGGTAAAATAAACAGAATCGTCAACTTCATTCAAATTCGTGCTATATTTAATGGACATGTCGGTTAGTTCTTTATTTAATGCTTCTAATTCATCACGTTTCTCTTGCTCTAAATGAATACCACGATGTTTGTAAGATTTCAACATACGATCAAAATACAATATCTCTTCTCCTTTTAACTCGTCTTGAAATTTATCAAACGCACTTTGAACATTCTTATAAATATCCACATTCATAGACCATTTATTCTCAAAATCGGCAACTTGTTTAGAACATTCAACTGCTGCGTCACGAATCTCTTTATTAGGATGTACATATTGCATGAAATCATAAGATTCCAGTTCTAAATCCCAAGATTCGGTTTTCTCAAAGAATTGAAAAAATTCGGTTTTCGTTTCAAAATTATTCTGCGATAAAGTTTCATACCAATTGTTGTATTTAGTTAATATGGAAGAAGTACCAATAGTGATCAAATCGGAAGTGCTCGGGAAACGCATGACAGGTGATGTAGACAACATCTTATCCATATAATCAATTTACTGTTTATATGGATTATAATACAATTATTATGGAATAATATTGAGATCTTTTACAAAATCAATAATCGGTTGTAAAGATATAGATCCTGACTCAATTGAACCTTTATTATTTGGAACATGAAAATTGTTTTCCAAAATGTCTATCATATGTTTTATATGATGTGAACCAGGACAATTATTTGATAATGATTTTAAATAATCTAAATTATTTATTGGATGTCCAAGACCAGATACATTATTTTCTATTTTCTTTATCATTTGTTCTTTATTTCGCCAATGATAATGTACTAAGCACAGATTTGACTTAATGTAATTTTCCGTAGGATAATGATTTCCGTGATCCAAAATGCCATCCCATGTTTTGTTATTTAAAAATGTTTTCGCATGACCCTTATAATCTTGGTACATTCCATATTGTGTTTCGATCATTGCGTTTTTATATCCATATCCGCTCTCATCATCGATCATTGTTAAAATATAATTGGCTTTAAATATTGTATTTTCGTGAAATAAATCAGTTTTTATTAAATTATGTAAATATTTAACGGAACGCGACGGATTTATTTTATTTTCATCTTCATTATAATAGACAATAAACTCATCAATATCTATTGGAAACGCAATATCATAAGAATCGGTTTCTTTTATAAGACGTGTCATTATTTCACCTTTTTGTTTATAATCTTCTTCTCTAAACAGTTGAACACCGTAATTTTTATAAAATTCGATTGATTCATATGTACCATCGGTGCTCATATTATCAACTATATATAAATTTTCATATCCGAATAATTCACCATGATATTTAATCCAATATTCAATAATATCTACTTCATCTTTTACCATAGTAAATATTTTTATTGACATTTTTTATTATAAACTATAATAAGAATGTTTATTGATCAATTCTCGCTATTCGTGTAATAATCCAATTGTGTAATTCCTCGTTCATGTTCAATTGTTTCTATGAATGCGTCTTTTAATTCTATATCCGTATATGAACCTCCTCGGGTATTTTCTATACCAAACATGTGCATAAACATCTTCACGTATTTATCTACATCGTAAAAGTCATTAATTTCCATAACAAATACTACTTTTTGGGGTTTGTGTAACTTTACATAATCATATTTGGCTAAACATTCCTCCATTACTTTTTCATAATCCTTTTTAAAATCCGTATGTAAAAATAAATGTTCGTCCTCCAGCGAAATATAATATATATATAATTTGTTATAGTGTGGATCTTCTCCTAAATCCCTTTCTTTTATCATATCAAAATTTCCCTGTAACATCGTACACGCATCTAAAAACAATTGATATTTCGCATGTAATGCGTCTTCACTTACGTCTTGTTTTGCCGGATTTTCCAACCATTCAAATTTTTTAAAGAATTCATCTTCCCAATTATAACTAAACGCATTGTCTAAATCAAGTGTCATTTCATATTCTTGTCCAGCATCAAGATTTAATAACTTATTTATGTCGTCATCTTCATCACTGTCGTCGTCAATTCTACGATTCTCTTCTACATATGACTGATTCGCAATAATGTCATTTTCCATGATATTCTCAACTGAATTTTGAATAGATCTTACTTCACTTTCACTTTCACTTTCACTTTCACTTTCACTTCGACTTCGACTTCGGTTGTTTGTATCCATTATACTTCAATATACTCATGGTTCATTTATATTATATTGGAAAGATAATATAAATTTATTAGTCATACTATATTTATACTATGTGCGAACTGATTGGAATCTTAATACCTACAACTAGTTTTAAACGAAAATGGACCACTTTTAAAGATACTATATTTTATCAAATTTATTTACAATCTTTCCTAAAAACGTATTGTTCTAATTATTCCTATGTTTTTTATTTAATTGTGGATGACGACGATAAAGTATTTTCAGATTCCATAATTCAAACCGAAATAATCAAATATGTCAACCAAAATAAAAATTTGTCATTGAAATTCATATCAACCAATGGTATTCCAAAAGGTTGGGTTACCAAAATGTGGAACCGCGCTTTTTTACAAGCATACAAAGATGGATGTCAATATTTTTTTCAATGTGGGGATGATATTATGTTTGAAACAAAAGGCTGGGTTCATCAATCGGTAGAGGCGCTTAAAAAACATAATAATGTTGGATTAACCGGTCCTATTGATAATGGAAGATTTGTAAATGGAAACCCTATTTTTATGCCAGGCGGAGCGCGATTTATTCATACACAAGCATTTGTGTCGCGAAAACATATGGAAATTTTTGGTACATTTTTCCCCGAACAAATCAAAAATTGGTTTTGTGACGATTGGATCACAAAAGTGTATTATCCAAATCATTTTTATATTTTAAAATGCTATTTGAAAAATGTAGGCGGAGAACCGCGATATAATGTAGAAACAAATTGTCCATGGGAAACGTTAGTTTCACAAGGAAAAGAAAAGTTAAATCAATATTTAATAACACCTTCTAAAAATATGAAAATGTATTATTTTTAAATGTAGTTTATTCTTAAAAAAGGCGACCTCTACGGTTACGATATTCCTCTGATATGGGTGTTGTTGTTAAGGTGTTGTTGTTGAAGGTGGTAGAAGAGATGTTGAAGGAAGAGGTGTTGTTATTGTTGATGGTATATTTGAAATAGCAGGTGTAGCTACAGTTATTTTGTCCATTTCATCTCGAGACAACGTATTTTTATTAATTGCGGTTGTTAAGTTAGATATACTTGAATTTAATTCTCCATTGATCATAGAACCTGGCGCAGATACATGTTGATTTGGACTATGTGTATTTGGTACTACATTCTCACCTTGTCCCATATATTTGCCAAATTTGTCTAATGCCTTTTCGGGTATGAAAATTCCATTGTCGGACAGCTGTATTTTTATATCAGTTGAAGGCGTTGACCCATTCGTATAAGAGGGAGAATATTGTGTAGAAGTCTGGGGAATTGTGCTAGGAGATGCGGCGGGTGGAACAATCATTCCACTATAATCAACGGGTGCTGAACTTGGTGCTGGAGAAAATGATTGGTAATTTACATTATTCATGTTTGGATTATATTGGTCCGAAGGACTTGGACTATTTTGCGTATTTATTGAAGGAGTAGTGTTTGATGCACGGGGAGCATTTGCTTGCGGTATTGGCATTGGTTGCTGTTGTGGTTGCTGTTGTGGTTGCTGCTGCTGTTGTTGTTGTTGTTGTTGTTGTTGAGAAACTGGAGGCAACCCCTGCTGTATTTGACCACGAGATGGCATTGATTGTAATGGCATCTGTTTCATTTGACCACACATAGGTTTTTGCTGAAGACACATACCAGGAAGAGGTTGATTGGGAGGTGCTAAGGCACCTGGTGGAGGTGGTCTCATAGACGGTCCCCAATTAGAAAAATGACTATTATCATATTTTTTTATAGAATTCGAAGAATCGGTAGAAATTGTTTCTTCACATTGTTCCTTTGAATTAAATGTTTTCCCATACATACATTTATCATTTTTACCAATTTTCATACATAATCCTTGTGTCTTATCATTCCCTATGGGACACCACTGTACATCAGAATTATTTGTTGGTAATGTATTTAATGATTTTTGACGGACATTAATTTCATTATCTAATTCTAATAATAATCCCTTCTTATCTTCTATTTTATTCGCAAACTGGGTTACTTTCTCATTTATATTTTGTAGTTTATTATTTGAAGGGGGAGTGTCCATCTTTTTATTAATGTTATTTATTTGATGTTGTAAGGAAGAATATTCTTGACTACCTTCGCCCATAGGGGTTGGATTTAACCCAAACACATTCGTGTTCCACTGTTGTTGTTCCAATGTAGTACCACCCATATTCGGACGATTTTGTAATAAATTACCAACCGATTGGACGGTACCTTCTGCTATATCTATCCCGGTTTTAGCTGTATCTCCTACAATATCTGCCGTTGTGTTAATAACAGCACCCCCATAAAATCCCATTGATGTCATTAATTGTAAGAAATAATGTTTTAATCCACTAAAAAATTTATCTAAAACTGTTCCTATCATCAGAAAAAAATTTACTCCTAAAAGGGATAAAATAAGCAAAACACCTAGGATTATAATTATAGTACGTGAATTGTTATTTGTCCCTAATTCTATTTTAGACATATTATCATTGTTTTCATTATTTACCTGATCTGTATTTTCCATTATACACTAATTACATATAATATTTTGTTCGTTTAGATAATCGAGTATTTATATTTATATACTGTAAATGACATTTAGTTTCATGGAAACATCATTTGTAATTAGTTTAGGAATAACTTTTGTGCTTCTCTTGTTACTGATTTATCATTTTAAACAACGTTTATCCGTTACCGAAAGTAAACAAGATACTATGTTCGAGATTATCAACAATTTAGCCCAAGAACTCAATAATATGAAAATGGGATTATCTTTAATGAATCGTCCTTCAACACCATATCCACATAACATTGTCGGTGAAAACATATCTAATGGAGATATAAATGTTTTCGAACAAATGGAAAAATTAGTAAACGAAGATAGTGATGATGAAGATAGTGATGATGAAGATAGTGATGATGAAGATAGTGACGATGAAGATAGTGATGATGAAGATAGTGACGATGAAGATGAAAAAATTATTGTATCGGACGAAGAGGACCAAGACGATAATATTAGTGTTGAAGAAATCCGTCCAAGTGAAAATATTGAAAACAGTGCCGAAGAATTAGTTATAGATATTTTAGAAAATATTCAAACAAACACCCAAGAACCCGAATCATTGGATACATCTAATACCCAAGAAGTTGACATTGTAGGAGAAACTGAACCGCAAGATTTTAGTAAAATGAATTTAGGAGCTTTGAAAACTTATATTATTCAACAAGGGTGGGTCGACGATGCTTCCAAAATGAAAAAGTCACAAATTCTATCTTTGATCCAAGAACATCAATAATTTCATTTATTAGAAAACATTATGTATACGAAATATATAATGTTTTCTTATCCACAATCAGAACCATTAAAAAACGCATACACCCTTGAGTGTTCTACTAATTCAAAAATGGGATATGGCACAAATAATATATATCAAAATATGCCTCCCCGTATGACTGATAGTCGTTCTTTAATTGCTGCTTACCAACCCGAAGCAGTATTAAATAATAATATATTGAAGCAAAATGGAATTAAATCTAATTGGGAATACCGCAAATATCTCACTGAAAATTCCCAGCAAATTGCTCAAGATAATTTTAGAGAAGCATGTAATGATGCTGGATATTTTCAACGTTTTACTCCTGATGAAAGAGGTTTCCAAAGCGAAACGCATAAAACACCTAGTCAAACGCAATATAAGGAACGATCCACTATGTTACAAGAACAAAGTGATTTAAAAGAACTTTATTTAAGTCGCGATGAATTACAACAAAGAATAGACCCTATAACACTCACACAAGACCAATTATTTTCCAAACTTGCCAAATAATTCTTATGATATACTATATGATAAAAAAAATAGAATCTTATTTAGGAAAAGATTTGAGTTATAAAACAGTAAAAGGATTAGATATTGCGTATTTGGCAGTTATACAATTCGTATTTGCGATATTTATTAATGTTGGATTAGATAAATTCTTGTTGCCACAACAAGAAAAATTAGATGAACATGACAATATTATTACTGATTTTGTATTACTATGTATGATGATTGCGCTATTAGTGACATTGTCGTATTTTGGTAGACGTATTATTAGACAAATTCCATCGCCATTTGATTTAATTGCAGGATTTGAACATCATACATTGCCCGAATTAACTGACATTACTACTATCACCAGTTTTATATTACTCACATCTGGATATATTGAAATGCGTATTAGTAAAATACGTAATTATTTTGGTCTTAATACAAAATTTTTTAATATTGATGAAAAAAAAGATCAAGGTATTATGGGTACAACTAAATAATTATTAAAACATATTATAAATTAATTAATACTTTATAATATTATGAGTTATTATGCGGTTGCCAAAGGTGAACATATTGGAATATATTATTCCTGGAAAGAATGTCAACAACAAATAAAAGGTTTCAAAGGTGCCAAGTTTAAGAAATTTACCAACGAACACGATGCCAAATGTTTTATTCAGGAACATAATAACCTTCAACTGGAAGTTGGAATAATAGAATCTGGTGAATCCGATTATTATGTATATACCGACGGTGCTTGTTCCAATAACGGTAATAAAAAAGCAATTGCCGGAATTGGTGTTTATTTTGGTAATAAAGATCCAAGAAATGTTTCCAAACAAATATTTGGAAAATCGACAAATAATGTGGCCGAATTGAGCGCAATATTAGAAGCGTGTGAAATTATTAAAGATGATCTTGAAAATAAGAAAATCATTACCATAGTATCTGATTCTAATTATTCCATTTTATGTGCTACTAGTTATGGAAAGAAAAACGCATTACTAAATTGGAAAAAAGATATTCCAAACAAGGAATTGGTGAAAATATTGTTTGAATTTGTTTCTACTTACACAAACTTACATTTTCAATATATTCAGGCGCATACAACTAACGACGACGTTCATTCAATTGGAAATCGTCACGCCGATTTATTAGCTACATCTCCTTTACATTGACTTTCCTTTACTAATAAAATTCGATTAAGTGTACGTAGTTCTTTTGATATGTCATGAATATGATTTATATCATCATCACAATCGCAATATTGTTTAATTTCATAAGATAATGAAAATAAAAGATTATCTATTTCGCGTTTTAATGTATTTATTCGATTCCGTATTTTTTCACATTGAATACATATTGATTTAGTAATAATTATATCTTCGCAAATACAATCTGTAAAATATGTGAGACGACCACCCGATGTTGTCGCATATCTAAATTTTTCAATACAATTTTGACATTCTATTGAAACCTCACTCATTGTTTCCATATAGTTACATTCATGTTCGTAATTCATATTTATTGATAGTATTAATATTTTTTAATATTATCAGTTTTATTTTTTGTAACACAATCAATTTTATTTTTTATATACCGGAATATATTTAATTCTGGTAGAATTAATCAATTTCTTCAATTTTCGGTTCATCCATTTCAGGTTCTTGTGACTCTGGTTCAGCACTTTGCGGAACATCTGGTTGTTGATCCGGTTGAGACATTTTTGTCATAATCGGGGTGAAAATATTTTCCAATTCTTTCTGTTTTTGTTCATAATCCTCTTTTGATGCTTCGTTGTTCGAATCATACCATTCTTGAACTTCATTTACTTTAGTCTGTATTAGTTCCTTATCTTCTGACGACCACTTGTCTTTCAAGTTCTCATCATTCAATGATTGTTTCACAGAAAACATATAACCATCTAATGCGTTGCGTTGTTCTATACGTTCACGTTGTTTCGAATCTTCGTCTTTGAACTTCTCGGCCTCATTTACCATTTTTTCAATATCCTCGGCACTCAAACGACCTTTTTCATTATTTACCGTAATTTTCTCTGCCTTACCACTTGATTTTTCAACGGCATTTACGTTCAAAATTCCATTTGCGTCTACATCATATGTAATTTCAATTTGTGGCATACCTCGAGGCATAGGTGGAATACCGTTTAATTGAAATTCTCCTAATTTGTTATTGTCTTTGGTAAATTGGCGCTCTCCTTCAAATACCTGAACTGTACATCCCGGTTGATTATCCGCATATGTGCTGAACACTTGTGATTTCTTTGTAGGAATAGTACTATTTCGTGGAATCAAATTGGTCATAATTCCACCAGCAGTTTCTAGACCCAATGATAGTGGCAGCACATCTAGTAGAAGTAAATCTTGTACCTTTTCATCTTTTACACCTGTCAAAATTGCTCCTTGAACAGCAGCACCATACGCAACTGCTTCGTCAGGATTAATACTTTTACATAGTTCCTTTCCATTGAAAAATTCACTTAATTGTGTCTGAATTTTAGGAATACGGGTTGACCCACCAACTAATACGATCTCGTGGATCATACTTTTACTCATTTTTGCGTCGGTCATTACTTTCTCCACTGGATCGAATGTATTTCTGAACAAATCACTACATATATCCTCAAATCGCGCGCGCGTAATCACACCACTATAATCGATACCCTCATAAAGAGAATCAATTTCAATAGACGCGGATGTGGAAGATGACAATGTCTTTTTTGCGTGTTCACAGGCAGTTTGAAGGCGACGCATTGATTTCTTATTACCGGTAATATCTTGTTTATGTTTGCGTTGAAAATCTTGAACAAAAAAATCCATTAATCGATGATCAAAATCCTCTCCACCCAAATGTGTATCTCCGGCAGTTGATTTCACCTCAAATATTCCATCTTCGATCGTCATAATTGTTACATCAAATGTGCCACCACCCAAATCATAAATCAAAATATTCTTTTCTCCTTGACCCTTTTTATCCAAACCATACGCAATCGCAGCCGCAGTAGGCTCATTAATAATACGTAAAACATTTAGTCCAGCAATTAAACCAGCATCTTTAGTTGCCTGTCGTTGTGAATCATTGAAATATGCGGGTACTGTAATAACTGCGTTCTTTACTTCACTACCAATGAAACTTTCGGCAATTTCCTTCATTTTTACCAATACCATAGAAGAAATTTCTTCGGGTTGAAATATACGTTCTTCTCCTTTATACATGACCTTGATTTCAGGTTTTCCATCTTTATTTCTAACGACGTCGTAATGAAGACGTTTTATATCAGATTGAACAGTACTATCTGAAAAGTTTCGACCAATCAAACGTTTCGCATCAAATACGGTATTTGTTGGGTTCTGTGAACCTTGTGATTTTGCCGCATCTCCAACAAGACGTTCGTTGTCATTAAACGCTACATACGAAGGTGTTGTACGATTACCTTGGTCGTTCGCAATAATTTCCACATTATTATTTTGCCAAACACCAACACAACTATAAGTTGTTCCCAAATCAATGCCGATACAAGTGCTCATTATACAATTTAATATCGAATCGTCTTTAACTTTATTTATTATATATTTTATGTGTATTATTTATAAACATGACTCATAAAATAGATCTTCGTAGTGATACTGTAACAAAACCTAGTGAAGAAATGTATAATGCCATGTTTTCTGCTGACATAGGAGATGATGTTTACGAAGAAGACATGAGTGTTAAACACTTACAAACAACATTTGCCGAATATTTTGGTAAAGAATCTGCTCTATTTTTTCCCACAGGAACGATGTGTAATTTATGTGCTCTATTATGTTGGAATGATAAACGTGGTTCTGAAATTATTGTTGGAGACCAAAGTCATATTTTTCTATTTGAACAAGGCGGTGCGTCACAATTTGGTGGAATATGTATGCGTACTTTACCCAATAATGAGGATGGAACCATGGACATCGCAAAAATTGAAAAAGCAATTCGCGACGATGATATTCATGAACCTTCTACATCATTGATTTGTATTGAGAATACACAAAATGCTTGCGGTGGGAAGGTTTTGAAAGAGTCTTTTTTTAAAGAACTTCGCATTTTATCTAAACAACATGATATTCCTATTCATTTAGACGGTGCACGAATTTGGAACGCATTACAAGAAAGTACTATTTCTCCTCTTGAAATGGGATCTTATGTTGATTCTATGAGTGTATGTTTATCAAAAGGATTAGGTGCTCCCGTTGGTTCTATTTTACTCGGTACAAATGATTTTATTAAAAAGGCAAAACGCATGCGTAAGGCACTCGGTGGAGGTATGCGTCAAAGTGGTGTATTAGCAAATGCTGGATTAGTCGGATTTCAGGATTTCCAAAATGGATTGCTCAAAAATGACCATTTATATACCAAACTTATTGCTCATGAACTTGCGAAAATACCTGGATTTATTCCTCAAGAAAAAGTGGAAACAAATATATTGTTTGTGGTTATTGATCATCCGACTCATGACGAAAAAACAGTAGTCGATTTTTTCAAAGAACATAATATTTTAATTTCAGGATGGGATACAAATTTAATTCGTATTGTTTTACATCGTAATATTACAAAAGATGATGTAGAATATGTATTGGGAACGTTTCAAATGTTAGTTTCTTAACTCCATCTACATTTTACATTGCGTTCTCCATGGGTTTTTCCCGCAATTTTTTCCAAATCATTCATGATAAACGAACGCACAATAAAGCGATCATTTCCGTCAAATTTTGGTTGGAATGGCGACCGTCCATGTACTACTTTATTATTATCTAACATCAATATTTCACCCGGTCGTAATACATATCCGTTACGGCACTTATAATAAATATCTACAATTTCACCAATCATTTTTGAAGATGTAATCGACATTCCCATTAATAAATCTTGATCAAACACTAAATCATAATGTTGTCCATTATATTTTAGTATTGACAAAGGTCCGCGAGCAGCAAAGTCACACCCATTTAGTGCAAAAGACATATCTACGCCTATTTTCCATTTCTTTTTTTCTAAATAATGGATTTCATCATCACTCATTTGTTCTAATATTTGATTCACATGTAAGAAAAAAGTATATGCGTGTTTATCGCCTTTTATACACGCCAAACTCAAATAATCAGGTCTATAATCAGAAAATGCTTGTTCAGTATGTAATTCCAATTCCACATTAGAACCCAAACTGGTCTGTGTTTTGCTTAATTCTTTATTTGGCACCATATCTTGGAATAAATACCCATCTCCTTCTGCTTCATAACTCACCATATGTCCCATATATTCATTAAATAATGCTTGGACATTTGCCAAAATAGTCGTTTCCCCAATATGTTCTTTATTATCTTTAGGAGTTATTACAAAAGGTTCGTTTGGCAAGTTGCGAATTAATAATGCTCCATATTTGTCACCATTCTTTTTGAATTCTTCCAATTCCCGTTTTATACGAGATGGTAAACGTAGCGATAATTTATTCGCAACGGAAATAAATTCTTCTGTATTGTTAGTTGGACTATTATGTTTTAAACTTTTGCCTAATATTGTCAATATTTCTTTTTCATCTTCTCGTATCTCCAAAATATTCATTTTATACATTTATTGATTATAAATATAAACGCAAAGATTTTGTATGTATAAAATGAAAGTCGTTAGTTTCGATGTAGGAATAAAGAACATGGCATATTGTGTTTTAACAATGGAACATAATCAATTTCAAGTCCAAGACTGGGGAATATTGAATTTAATGAATGATATGCCAGAACCGTTATATTGTAATTTCATTATCAAGGGGAAAAAACCTAAAAAATGTGGGAAAAGGGCAAAATATAATAAAAATGACCATTGTTTATGCGAAACTCACGCAAAAATGGCATGTAAACAATTTTCTTGGACTTTACCTAATCCGATTTTCAAAAATTCAGTTCTTCAAAAAAAATCGAAAGAAGATTTAGAATTATTAATCAAAGAACATAACTTGTTTTTAGAAATTCCTAAAACAAAAAAGGATATGATTAACCGAATTTTAATCAAAGTCCAAGAAATTATGCTAGAACCCATTGTAAAAAAGAAGAAAAAGACAGCAAATGATATTGATTTAATATCCATTGGTAGAAATTTAAAGGAACAATTGAATGAAAAATCATGGGTCCAAGAAGTCACACATGTAATTATAGAAAATCAAATATCCACGATTGCTACACGTATGAAAACACTTCAAGGCATGTTGTCACAATATTTTATTATGCAAGATACTATACCGCATATTGAATATGTTTCATCATCGAATAAATTGAAGGATTTAATTATTAATACTGTCCAAGAAAATAGTTATCAAAAACACAAGAAAGATGGAATTTATATATGTGAAAAGTTTCTCCAAGAAAATATTCAACTAACTTCTTGGACACCGTTATTTCAAACAAAAAAGAAGGATGATTTAGCCGACGCATTTTTACAAGGAATTTGGTATATGAAACACCGAAATATAATTAGTTATGCGGAGAACTTAAATATTAATTGTGTAACTTTATCATAATTAAACAATGGAAGTCATTGACATTGGATTAAGTGATTTAGAACCCGTTTCTTTCAATCTTCAGGAAGATAAATCAATGGAACCACCTTCTGTGAATTTTGGTCCCGGTCTTGAACTATTGATGAATGATAAAAAAATAAATTCTTCCTATTCTACCAAAGTAGATGTTTCAGACTTAGATAATTTAGAAAGTGAACTGAATGATTTATCTAAAAATGTTGAATTTGGAGAACCAGAAAAAGTAGAAGAATCTGGTTTAGGCAGTTTAGGAAATTTATTTAATTTTTCGAAATCAAGTGAACCGCCAAAAGAAAAAGAGGAAATTCGGAAGCTACATGAATCTTCATCTGGAATTGGTTCGGCTACAGTTGACAGCATTGGTCATACTAAAACATGGGATGGTTTTACCAAAACAAATGAGGTCCCAAACCAATCATCTAGTAGTAAAATGAGCGATCGTGAAAAACGCAGAAAGAAACGTGCAATGATTAAGAAACTAGAAGAATGGCACGACAAGGGTTTTATTAAACACAGTTCCCGTTTTACATTAGACTCCGATTATGATGAAATTGAAGATGAATATGAAACCGCAATGGACGATAAACGTAAAAAAGACAGTATTAAACTTCAAGGTTGGTGGTTTACTACATTAATCAATTCAATTGAGTATGGCAACGCAGTATTTGATCCATTTGGAATAAATCTAGATGGTTGGGGTGAACAAATTAACGAAGACATCGATAGTTACGAAGAAATCTTTTCTGAATTACATGACAAATACAAAGGTGGGAAAATGGCACCCGAAGTCTCACTATTGCTGCGTGTTGCTTTCAGTGGCGCAGTATTAAACATTACCAACAAGGCACTGTCTACATCTACTCCCGGATTCAATGATATTATTAAGCAAAGTCCTGAATTGATGAAAATGTTCTCTGCGGCTACAGCTCAAACCATGGGACAACAAAATCCCGGTTTTGAATTTGTAAATAGTGTATTACACCCAGATGAAAAGGTAAACACATCATTTGGTCCTCCACCAGCACCAGTGAAAACACAAGAGCAGGCACCTCCACCTCGCTCTTCTATGCAATTCACAAATCAACAACCAAATAGACCCGATATTTCTATGGGACGTGGAACAATGTTCCGCGAGGAAGGTGTAGATATTAATCAACAATATAGTAATCCAAATGAAGGATCAAAACGTCCTGAAATGCGCGGTCCACAAAACGTTGATCTAGACAATCTTCTATCCGGATTAAAATCTACTCGTGATGTAAATCCACAAACACGTAATGATGAAAACGAGTCTATGGTAAGCATTTCTTCACTCCGTGACAATCAAAACACAAATATGCCTAAATCGACAAAACGCAAACAGCGTTCAGACAAGAATATTGTTTCAATCGATATTTAAAACTCTCTAATTTTGTGACCAAACATGAGTCATATTTTTTCTATTTTTCTATGTATGACGACTATATATAGATGTTTATCTCAATTGGAAATGCGTGTGATGTAAAATATAATATTGATAAATTTACTGGTTCTAAAGAAACCTTATTTTTCGATTGGTTAATGACAGATATGAATTCTGTAAATACAATTTTGGGCATTGACAAAATAGATAATATATTATTTTTTGAAAATATTATTCGAAATAAAAAAAATCCAACAAGTCATAATAATTCAAGAATTATTATAAAATCTCTTTCATATTGTGAAAGTATCCATGA
>Ga0115565_10000643_pt1 | contig 29809 bp, 27 predicted proteins | sample COGITO_mtgs_1105_FD_87199 | JGI IMG/M metagenome (GOLD analysis project Ga0115565, IMG submission 87199) | Pelagic marine microbial communities from North Sea - COGITO_mtgs_110530 | ecosystem: Environmental > Aquatic > Marine > Epipelagic | place: Germany:Helgoland, sampling site Kabeltonne... | reverse complement strand
CCTAACTACTACAAAAGTTTTGGCGGCTTGCTTGGTGCTGCTAGGTGTTTATTTTGCTAGTAGAAAAACAGTTAAAAACTTTTAAATACTTTTAAGAGAGAGAGCTACAAATCACGTTTTACTATTTGAAGCCTTGGGTGTTTTTGAGAAAGCACGGGTATCTTCTCTTGTTAAAACTCTAAAATCAGCCGATTTTTCTAGAGCGTTTAGTTTGTCTAAAAGTATTGCGGTTACGCCTGTCAACTTTCTAGTTTTTAAATGTAGCCAGCCTCCCATTGTTTCACAACGTGCTACATTATCTCCTTTTTGATTATAAAAATTATGATGGAATTCAAAAAATTTTGCGTCTGCACTCATCCCTTTTAGTTCTACGGAAACTTGGATAATAGCTCCTAAAAAAACTTCCTTGAAATAGTACATATGCTCATAAAAAACTACAGGGCTTATTTGCTCCGTAGTTATATATTGCTGATCAAAGCCTAGATCTATTAAAAAAGTCATTCGTGAATGACTCATAAAATTTAAATAGGCAGCATTTGCTAAATGCCTATTTGCATCAACATCACTCCACCGAATTTCAAAATCCTTTAAGTACATTTTTTATTGTAAGATACAACGAATTAGAAATGCCTTACTCGTCGGAAAAAATAAATAGTGAAGTATCGCTTTTAGTCTCCATATACATTTTCAAAACAGTAATTATTTTAATAATATATTTTTGAAGCAAGCACAATCACACGAGATTAAAAATACTATTGGTAGTACACATTTGTCTAATTTTTCTTATTATAGCGTACGCTAAATACGGCGGTAAAGTAATTGTTAATTTATTTTCAAAATATACTCTATGGCGCTACAATCAACCTTTTTTAAAGAACTTTCACTCCCTGTTATTGCTGCTCCTATGTTTTTAATTTCTGGACCAGAGCTTGTTATATCATGTTGCAAAAACGGAATTGTAGGCACCTTTCCTGCTCTTAACCAAAGAACTAGCGAGGGTTTTGAAGAATGGCTTATTGAAATAAAGACGGCTCTTGATTCCTTTGAAAAAGAAACTGGAAAAAAGGCGGCTCCTTATGGAGTAAACCTTATTGTACACCCTACCAATACAAGGTTAGAGGCAGATGTGAAGTTGTGTATAAAGCATAGAGTTCCAGTAATTATCACCTCTTTGGGAGCTGTTTCCATGGTAGTAGATGCCATACATTGTTATGGTGGTTTAGTTTTTCATGATATTATTAAAAAGAGACACGCAGAAAAAGCCGCAGAGGCTGGCGTAGATGGTCTAATCTTAGTTACTGCTGGCGCTGGAGGTCATGCGGGTACTATTAACCCTATGACCTTGGTTGCAGAAATAAAAAAGTTTTTTCATAAAACCATTATACTCTCTGGTTGTATTAGTACGGGTAGGGATATTGCAACTGCTTTACAAATGGGTGCTGATGCTGCGTACATGGGCACACGTTTTATCAATACTAAAGAAAGTAAAGCCACAGAGGAGTACCGTAATATGATTATAGCTGCGGGTGCTAGTGACGTTGTATACACGGCTGCAATTTCTGGAGTACACGCAAATTTCTTAGGTGCTAGTCTTGAAGCTGCTGGTATTACCAAAGAAGATTTAAAAAAAGACGTTAAAATAGATTTTGGCAAGGAACTAGATACTGAGGCAAAAGCTTGGAAAACCATTTGGTCTGCTGGGCAAGGTGCTGCTGTTATAGAAAAAACATTACCTGTTTCTGAATTGGTGGCCGAACTTAAAAAAGGGTTTAAGGATGCTATTACCGAACAGGCTAAAATACTGGAAACCTACGCCAAGGAATTATAGAAGATAACTTAGCGTATTAAATAAAAATTTAGGTGTGCTATGCTGAATTGATAGTATAATATCACTAATTACACAAGATACTTTCCAATGCCATTACTTAATGATACTTATAAACCTCCGCTACTATTTAGAAATAGCTATGTAGCTACCATATACGCTGGGGTTTTGCGTCCTATAGATAAAGTAATGCAATACCGAGAGCGAATAGCACTGCCGGATGGTGATTTCTTAGATATAGACTGGAGCTATCCTAAACACAAAACTTACAAACTTGTTATTTTACTACATGGTTTAGAAGGCAATGCCCAACGCACCTATATGCTTGGTAGTGCTGCTATATTTAACGCTGAAAATTTTGCGGTTTGCGCCGTTAATTTTAGAGGGTGTAGCGGAGTCCTAAACACAAAATTTAGATCTTACCACTCTGGTGCTACCGATGATTTAGATGCCGTTACTACCCATATTCTTAAACTAAACACCTACACAAATATCTACTTAGAGGGCTTTAGTCTTGGTGGAAACCTATTACTAAAGTACTTGGGAGCGCATGTGGGTTTACCAAAACAAATTAAAGGAGCTGTTGCTATCTCAGTTCCCTGTCAATTAGGAGATTCTTTAAACCAGTTACTTTTACCTAAAAATAAAATCTACGCTGCCAGGTTTAAAAAAAGACTCATTGCCAAACTTCTATTAAAAAGAGCTCAGTTTCCAGACCGTATAACTATGAAGGAAATACATAGTATTAGTACGCTAAAAGATTTTGACAATTGCTATACTAGCAAAGCTCATGGTTTTAAAAACGCTGACGACTATTATAACCAATGTAGCAGTCGGCAATTTTTACTGCATATAAATATTCCTACGCTCATTATTAATGCCAAGAACGATTCCTTTCTAGGTAACCAATGTTATCCTGTGGAGGAAGCTAAAAGAAATAAGCAGCTTTTTCTAGAAATACCTAAATATGGCGGACATGTAGGTTTTTACGAAAATCGAAACCAAACGTATACAGAACGACGAGCCCTTCACTTTTTTAGCCAATTATGTTGAATACAATCACCTTTATTTGTTGATAATTTCGTAAGTTAAAGGTTAAAGGAATTTTTAAATAAAAAATATGAGAAATATCATTTTAATTACTGCCATTGCTATTTGCGCTGTAGGTTGCGGAGAGAAAAAAAATGAGAAAAAAGAAAGTTTTACAATAACGAATCATAAAAAGGAGGTATCAACAGATAACAAAACATTACAAGTACCTATAGATATGTCTAATAAAGGTATTGGTCCTATTCACACCATGACATTCTCAGAACAACCAGATCAAAACATGGTAGCTGCTGGAAAGGCAATTTACCAAGCAAAATGCACTACATGCCATATGGCAGAAAGGCGTATGATTGGTCCTGCTTTAAAAGGCGTTTTTAATCGTAGAAGTCCAGAATGGGTTATGAATATGATCCTAAACCCTACGGAAATGATTAAGAAAGATCCTATTGCTAAAGCTTTACTGAAAGAATACAATAATGCTATGATGCAAAACCAGAACTTAACAGAAGCTGACGCCAGAAATGTTACGGAATATCTAAGAACCCTTTAAGTAGTCATTTACGTCAATAGACAAATTATAGATGTAACTACTGTATTTTAGAATGATTAGTCCACAATAGTGGCATACAAATTTACAAGAGGCACTCTTTAAGGCAATTTTATATTTACGTTGCAATTGGCGAAAGCTATTATTTTTTTAACAAACCAATTGAGGTCACTAATTCCTACAAAGACTATGATATCACACCGAAAGCCATAATTGTTTAGAGTACGTCTAATAGAACTGTAAAATTATTAGTGATATAGCAACTAAATACATGAAATATAAATTTTAATTTTTTTATTCCAAAATGAGAGAACTCTTTTTTGATTACATAAGCTAATTAAAATCAATTACTTACAAATTTTAACAAGTAATAACTTACTATATCCCGTGCTACGGATAGCTAACTATTTAACATTTTATCGTTAAAAAATTACCATTCATAGAGAATCAACCATTATTTTACCTAAATTTAACGTGAGAAAAAAACTCCACTGCTATGGATAATTACATAATAACACTTGGCACTTATTTAGTATTGATGCTTTTCTTTAAAGTATTTGTGGCTGTTGCCGATAAGGAATAAGTATAGTATTCTAGACATCTATTTGTATGCTCAAAAGAGATGTACGTATTAAGTACAAAAAATTAAGAGCTGCTATCTCAGCAGATTTAATTAGCTTGGAAAGTATTGCCATTGCAAATGCTGCCCTTAGATTACCAATCTGGAATCACACGTATTATCATATATTTTTGCCTATTACAAATAAGAAAGAGGTAGACACTCTTATGTTACTCTCTATACTTCAAGGAAAGGACAAACATGTGGTAGTTCCTAAAATTATTGGTAAAAACACCTTAGAGCACCAACTTTTATCTGACAACACGAAATTTGAAATCACAAACTGGGGTATATCTGAGCCTACCAACGGTATCGTTATACAGCCGGCATTATTAGATGTGATCTTTGTACCCTTGCTTGCTTTTGATAGAAAAGGAAATCGGGTGGGTTATGGTAAAGGTTTCTACGACGCCTTCTTTAAGAATTGTAAGAAAGATATTTTAAAAATAGGTGTTTCATTTTTTGAAGCTGAAGAAGAAATTACGGATATTACTGATGATGATGTAGCACTAGACTATTGCATTACACCAGAAAAAACCTATCGCTTCAAAGGCGATAACCTACATTGAACACAAATAATAATAATAATAATACTGTTATTGCCTTTCTAAAGCACTATCCGTTGCAAAAGCACTTTTATTAAATACCAACAAAATACCTACACCTGTACTTATAGCCGTATCCGCAATATTAAATACCGGCTCGAAAAAGCGAAAATTACTACCTCCCAAATATGGTATCCAAGAAGGCCATGTACTATCAATAATAGGAAAATAAAGCATGTCTACTACTTTACCGTGAAAGATATTCCCGTAAGGATTTCTAGAAAATAATGTAGCAACCTCGTGGTAGCTCTCATTAAACAATAACCCGTAAAAAACAGAATCTATAATATTACCAAGGGCACCAGCGAAAATTAAAGTTACAGCCACTATAAGCGACTTAGGAGCTTTTTTATTAATTACATCAAATAGCCAATAGCCTATTCCTGCAATGGCAAACAGCCTAAATACTGTTAAAATAAGTTTTCCCGTGGTGTCTTTAATAGGCACTATATCACTTAGCTTAGCACCCCACGCAGCCCCTTCATTTTCGATAAATAAAATTTTAAACCAATCGAAAACGGCTAACGATTCTCCTAAAACAAAGTTTGTTTTTATATAAATCTTACTCCATTGGTCTACGGCAAGAATTATGAATATAAGTAATATAGATTTTTTACTATTCATGGCAGTCTATCAACGGTAAAAATATACATATTATTCGATTCTAGTGAAGTATTCTTTAGCAGGTTTAAATATAGTTAGGACTGAAGTTTAAGATAGGGATGGTTGGCACACACATGTTCTCTAAACCTAAATATAATGTTTGAATTGTAAAAATTAATTGAGCTAATCTAATGTTTACTATACAACATACAAATAGTAAAATCTTTTCGTTTTATCTTTCCTTCATTAGAGGCAAAATTCTAAATGTTTTTCGGAACTCATAAAGATAATCAAACCTCTTGATTAAGACCAAATCCCTTATTTCTATAAGTTATATTGTATACAGTTATTTTTTCTCTATAAAGATATTTTCTCCAAATACTTGAATGAATTCATTTAAAGATAATGCTATTATTTTTTCCAATTCAGACAATAAATCTATATAGTTTTCCGAACTCAATTTGATATTTAATGACTGATAAACTATATTTTTAATTTTTTGTAAGCCGATGTTATGACTTCCACTTTTTAAGTCAGTGCGATTATAAGAATTCGAACTAATTAATATTAACATAATAGCGAAAGGAGAGTATTTATCCAATAAGTCACTAAATTGATCTTTTTTACTTTCAGATAGCTTCTCTTGATATCGAGATCTTTTCGAATTAATTGGCTCAGTAAAGAATATTAAGTGATCACTAGCTTTAGCTATTTTTAAAGAAAAATATTCCTCATACCAGTTTGTTAAATAGTGTTCTTAAAATTGGTTGTAAGAGAATAGCTTAATGTTTGTGTTATCAGAATATTCTAAAGTACCTTTTTGAAATCCTTTTTTTGAAATTATGTAACCAATATTATCTCCTGTTTCATTCATAACTGTAGTAAAACTATGGACTACGGTTTGAGGAATACTATTGTTCCAATTTTTACACTCGATTATATACTTAATTTGATCTACACTTTTCGGGTCTAATACATAGACATCTATTACCACTGAACCTCTTGGTGTATTTAAACTAACTTCTTTTTCAGATTTTAAACCCACACCATTTAGGATGAAGTTCACCTTATCTTGCAGGTCCTTCCAATTTGTTGGCTCTTCCGTTATCATAGATTTAGGATTCTTTAGATTTTTGCCGTGATCTTGTATACCATTTAGATAAATCCTAATCAGCAAGTTGCTCCAAAAGCTAAAATGTAATTTGAACAATATTATTTATAAATACAGAGGTCCCTTAGCAAGCAAAACTACAATTTGATAAAAACTAAAAAAACGCCCTAGGGCGTTTTTTTACTGCATATTTTTAGCTTCTATACTTAGCGTTGCATGCGGCACTAACTTTAGCCGTTCTTTATTTATAAGTTTTCCAGTAACCCTACAAACGCCGTAGGTCTTATTTTCTATACGCAACAAAGCGTTTTTTAAATCTCTAATAAACTTGTGCTGCCTTATAGCTAATTGAGCGTTAGCTTCTTTACTCATAGTTTCAGACCCTTCCTCAAAAGCTTTAAATGTAGGTGAGGTATCATCTGTACCATTATTTTCATCGTTTTTGTAAGCATTTTTCAACAATTCTAAATGTCCTATTGCTTTTACGATTTTTACTTCTATAAGCTCCTTAAATTCAGCTAAGTCCTTATCTGGGTATCTAATTTTAATATCGTCTGTCATCTCTTAATATTTTGCTATAAATAATTTTGTTTTCACATCATCAAAAGTAATGGTTATGCCATCTTCTAAATTCTCTTCTAATACCAAGGTTGCGGTAAGCGTTTCTGTTTTTATATAAGATAAATTAGCTTCTACAGCTTTTTCCAAATCGCCGTATTTCTGCAATTTTACTATTATTTTATCTGTTACTTCAAACCCAGAATCCTTTCGTAAATTCTGAATTCTATTTACTAACTCTCTGGCTATTCCCTCATTTTTCAACTCTTCGTTTATCGTGCTATCCAACGCCACCGTGATTTTACCAGAACTCGCTACCAACCACCCCTCTATATCTTGTGAGGTAATTTCTACATCCTGTAACCGTAAAATCGTGCTTTTATTATCTAAGGAGATACTTAATTCGCCTTCTTGCTCAATTTCCTGAATATGTACCTGCCCAAACTCGTTTATTAGCGCAGCAACACGTTTCATATCCTTACCAAATTTTGGTCCTAACGCCTTAAAGTTTGGTTTTATCTGTTTCACTAAAATTCCTGAAGCATCATCTAGAAGTACAATCTCCTTTACATTTACTTCCGATTTTATAAGGTCTGATACGGCAAGAATATCTAACCTATCTTGAGCGTCTAAAACAGGTATCATTATTTTTTGTAACGGCTGGCGCACTTTAATTTTTTCTTTTTGACGAATGGAAAGCACCAGTGAAGAAATGGTCTGTGCTTTATTCATTCTGGTCTCTAATCCTTTGTCTATAAGTGCTGTATTTGCTACGGGGAAATCTGATAAATGAACACTCTCAAACATTTCACCTTTTGTAGTAGCAATTAAATCTCTATACAACTGATCCATAAAAAAGGGTGCTACAGGTGCTGCCAATTTTGCTACGGTTAGCAAACAAGTATACAAAGTTTGGTACGCAGCAATTTTATCTTGCTCATACTCCCCTTTCCAAAAGCGTCTTCTACAGAGCCTTACATACCAATTGCTTAAATTTTCTTGTACAAAATCTGAAATAGCTCTTGTAGCTCTCGTTGGCTCGTATTCTGAATAGGCAGTATCTACCACAATAATTAGTGTATTGAGCTCTGAAAGCACCCAGCGGTCTATTTCCGTACGTGAGGCTTCTGGTATATGTGCTTCTGCATATGCAAAAGAGTCTAAATTAGCATAAAGTGCAAAGAAGGAATAGGTGTTATATAAGGTTCCAAAGAACTTTCTTTTTACCTCAACAATGCCTTCTATATCAAACTTTAAATTATCCCATGGGTTGGCATTACTAATCATGTACCAACGGGTTGCATCTGCGCCATGCGCACTCATGGTTTCAAAAGGATCTGCTGCATTTCCTAAGCGTTTAGACATCTTTTTACCTTCCTTATCTAAAACCAAACCGTTAGAGACTACGTTTTTATAAGCAACAGAATCAAAAACCATGGTAGCAATAGCATGAAGTGTATAGAACCAACCTCTTGTTTGGTCTACACCTTCTGCTATAAAATCTGCTGGAAATGTTTTACCATCGTCTATAAGCTCTTTGTTCTCAAATGGGTAATGCCATTGCGCATAAGGCATAGCACCACTATCAAACCAAACATCTATTAAATCGCTTTCGCGCTGCATAGGTTTGCCAGATGGAGAGACTAATGTGATTTGATCTACGATATTTTTATGCAAATCTATTTTATCATAGTTAGCTTCAGACATATCGCCTACTATAAATTCTTCAAAAATATCTTTTGTTAAAACACCAGCGGTGAGCGCTTTTTTCATTTCGGCTTTTAACTCTGCCATTGAGCCTATCATCAATTCTTCGGTACCATCTTCGGTACGCCAAATTGGTAAGGGTATTCCCCAATATCTAGAGCGCGATAAATTCCAATCGTTTGCGTTTGCCAACCAGTTACCAAACCTACCTTCTCCTGTTGCTTTTGGCTTCCAATTTATAGTTTGATTCAAGGCACACATCCTATCCTTTACATGGGTTACCTTAACAAACCAAGAATCTAGTGGATAGTATAGAATAGGCTTATCTGTGCGCCAGCAGTTTGGATAGCTATGTACATATTTCTCTACTTTAAAAGCTTTATTTTCTTCCTTTAATTTTATTGCAATTTCTACATCTACAGATCTTTCTGGTGCTTCACCTTCTGCATAATATTCGTTCTTTACGTATTTACCGCCAAGCTCTTTTAATTCTGGTCTAAATTTCCCCTGCAAGTCTACAAGAGGTACCGTATTCCCATTATCATCTAAAACAAGTAAGGGCGGAATTTCCGGTATTGCTTGCTTTGCAACCAAAGCATCATCTGCTCCAAAAGTAGGTGCAGTGTGCACAATTCCTGTACCGTCTTCGGTAGTTACAAAATCACCCGCTATAACCCTAAAGGCATTTTCTGCATTTTCATATGGCAACACGTAATCCATTAATTGCTCATATCTAATGTCTAGTAAATCCTGTCCTTTAAATTCCTTTACAATAAAAAACGGAATTTTTTTATCATTAGAAACATAAGACACTAATGCAGACTTTTCTGTTACTTCAAAAAACTTGCCAGCAAATTGTTTTGCAACTAGCTTTTTAGCAAGAATTACATTCATGGGTTTAAAAGTGTACTGGTTATACGTTTCTACCAATACATAGTCTATTTTAACCCCCACGGTAAGTGCGGTGTTAGAGGGTAATGTCCAAGGTGTTGTAGTCCAAGCAAGAAAAAAGATATCACCTTCGTTTTGTAAAAAATCAGGGAGTGTTTCTTCTAGCGCCTTAAACTGCGCTGTGACCGTAGTATCGGTTACATCTTGATATGTCCCTGGCTGATTCAATTCATGAGAACTAAGTCCTGTACCCGCTTTAGGAGAATAAGGCTGTATGGTATACCCTTTATAAATAAGACCCTTCTCATACATCTGTTTTAACAGCCACCAAACTGTCTCCATATATTTAGGCTTATAGGTTACATAGGGGTCTTCCATATCTACCCAGTAACCCACTTGCTCTGTCATGCTATTCCAAACATCTGTGTAGCGCATTACTGCTTTTTTACAAGCGGCGTTATACGCTTCTACAGAAATTTTTGTGCCAATGTCTTCTTTTGTAATACCCAGCTCCTTTTCTACTCCTAATTCTATAGGCAAGCCGTGCGTATCCCAACCTGCTTTACGCTTTACTTGATACCCCTTCATGGTTTTATACCTAGGGAAAATATCTTTAATAGTACGTGCCATTACGTGGTGTATACCAGGCATCCCATTTGCAGATGGAGGCCCTTCGTAAAAAACATAAGCTTCTTTACCTTCTCTAGAAAAAATACTTTTCTCAAAAATAGTATTGGTTTTCCAGTAGCTTAAAACATCCTCTGCTATCTTTGGTAATTGTAATCCTTTGTATTCTGCAAACTTCATAGGAAATGGGTATAGTACTGAGTTTTAAAGGCTGTAAAATTAGTAAATTTTTGATCGGCTTTTTATTTGTGCTACCAAATTGATTTTTTATCTAAGTAAGCTATTCGATTTAACAGATCTCTTCGCTTTTAATAGCACTAAATTAATTGTTATGTATCATTTCTCCCATTGCTATTAGAGCAATGCTAAATTTATCAACAAACCCTATAAATGAGTCTTGTACACCCACTAATTAGTTGCTAATTTTATTCTTTTTTAACGCTTCATAGATGGGTACCTTATATTACTCAAAACAATCTAATTTTAGAACAATACATCTAAATGTTTCTTTACTACGTACATTTGTACAGATAACAAACAAAAACACTTTAAAAATGAAAAAAGGATTATTAGGAACCGTATTAATGTTGGCTCTAGCTATGTCTTTTACTTCTTGCAAAGAAACAGCGGATAATGCTAAAAATGCTGCAGAACAAGCAGGTGATGCTTTAGAAGAAGCAGGCGAGAATGCTATGGACGCTACAGAAAATGCAGCAGAGAATGCAGCAGATGCTACTAGCGATGCTTACAATGATGCAGCTAATGCAACTGAAAATGCAGTAGATAATGCACAAGCTGCTGGTTCAGAAGCTATAAGTGATGCTAAAGAAGCTGGCAATAACGCTATGAACTCTGCCAAAGAAGCAGGTCAAGATGTTAAAGATGCAGGCGCTAATGCTATGAATAATGCTAAAGAAGCTGGTTCTAATGCAGTGAACTCTGCTAAAGATGCAGGAAACAACGCTATCAATTCTGCTAAAGAGGCAGGTGCAGACGTTAAGAACGCAACTCAAGAAGCTGCTGACAAAGCTGCTGCTAAAGCGAAAGCTACAAGAGACGCTTATAGAAACTAAGATTTTAGTTTAGTATCTTTTATAAATAATTAAAAAATCCTTTGAAGTTAGCTTCAAAGGATTTTTGCTTTTAGTCCTATTTTAAACACCATTAAAAACTCACTTTGTTATTAACTCTTACCTGATCTACTTTCTATAAAACACGCTTTTAGGTACATTTATCTCACAGTAAATTTTTATAAATTTCTAATATATATTTTTCACAACTGCTCTGTTTTAAGAATACTCGCAACACGCTATAAGTTATGTACTTAATTTTTGATACTGAAACCACAGGGCTTCCTAAAAGATGGGATGCCCCTTTTACAGATACTGATAATTGGCCGCGGTGTATTCAAATTGCATGGCAGCTGCATGACGCTATGGGAAATGTTTTAGAGCATCAAGACTTTCTTATACAACCAGAAGGTTTTAATATCCCCTACGATGCTGAGCAAATTCATGGAATCTCTACAGAACTTGCTTCGCAAAAGGGAGTACCACTAGCAACTGTATTAACGGCTTTTAATATTGCCATGGCAAAAACCACCTTTATTGTTGGCCAGAACGTAGGTTTTGACCTTAACATTATGGGAGCGGAATTTCATAGATTAGCAGTAGAAAATCCCCTACAGGAATTACCCGTTTTAGATACGTGTACGGAGCATACTGCAAAATTATGTCAGATTCCTGGGGGACGTGGTGGTAAATTTAAACTTCCTACATTAACAGAGTTACACCAACACCTTTTTGGCAAGCCTTTTGGCGAAGCTCATAATGCTACCGCAGATGTGGAAGCTACTACACGCTGTTTTTTAGAACTGGTACGTTTGCGCCAATTTACGGCTGAGCAGCTAGACGTACAAGCAGATTATTTTCAGAATTTCTCTGAAGTAAATCCACAAGAGATTCCTCTTATTGGATTAAAACATATCAATCTTAAAAAAGCATCTAAAAAAATAGCAGATGCACTTTGGAAGAAAGATACCGGTGGCGTTTCGCAAGAAGAGCTAAAAGAAAATATAAAAACATTAGAGGAAGCTACTTTTGTTCACCTGCACAACCATTCTCAATTTTCTGTGCTACAATCTACGATCGATATAAAATCGCTTGTAAAATCTGCCGCAGAAAATAAAATGCCTGCTGTTGCCCTTACAGACCATGCAAATATGATGGGGGCGTTCCACTTTGTAAAAGAAGTTGGTGCATACAATAAAACAGTAAAAACTAAAAATGATGCGTTAATTGCCGAAGGTGTAGCTCCTACAGAGATACCAATGGTGCCTATTATTGGTTGCGAATTTTTTGTTTGTGACGACCATGCTAATAAAAGTGTAAAAGATAATGGCTACCAAATTGTCTTGCTTGCTAAGAGCAAAAAAGGCTATCATAATTTGGCTAAAATGTCTTCTCTTGCCTATACTAATGGCTTCTATTACGTGCCGCGAATAGACAAGAAAATTATTACCCAATACAAAGAAGATATTATTGTACTTACGGGAAACCTGTATGGAGAAGTGCCAGGTAAAATTCTAAATGTAGGTGAAAACCAAGCTGAAGAAGCACTGCTATGGTGGAAGGCAACCTTTAAGGCGGACTTGTATATAGAACTTATGCGCCACGGGCAGGAAGATGAAGATAGGGTGAACAAAGTTTTAGTAGACTTTGCTAAAAAACATGAAGTAAAATTAGTTGCTACAAACAATACCTACTATTGCGCTAAAGAAGATGCGGGCGCACATGATATTTTATTGTGTGTAAAGGACGGCGAAAAACTAGCTACCCCTGTTGGTAGAGGTAGAGGTTATAGGTATGGTCTTCCCAACCATGAATATTACTTTAAATCTCAAGACGAGATAAAAACACTGTTTAAAGACCTCCCCGAGGCTATTTTAAATGTGCAAGAGATTGTAGATAAAGTTGTCCCGTATGAACTAGCACGCGATGTACTTTTACCAAAATTTGATATCCCAGAAAGTTTTAAAGTTGCAGAAGACACTGCAGATGGCGGAAATAGAGGAGAAAATAAGTACCTAAGACACATTACGTACCAAGGGGCAGAAAAACGCTATGAAACCATTACGCCAGAAATAAGAGAGCGGATAGATTTTGAGCTAGACACCATTAAAAATTCTGGTTATCCAGGCTACTTCTTAATTACAGAAGATTTTATCCGCGAAGCTAGGAAAATGGATGTTTCCGTAGGTCCTGGTCGTGGTTCTGCTGCGGGCTCTGTGGTAGCATACTGCCTTACTATTACCAATATAGATCCGCTTAAATATGATTTGCTTTTTGAGCGATTTCTGAATCCGGACAGAGTTTCTATGCCAGATATTGATATCGATTTTGATGATGAAGGCAGAGGCAGGGTCATGGATTATGTAATTAAAAAATATGGTGCCAACCAAGTAGCGCAGATTATTACCTACGGTACTATGGCTGCTAAATCTTCTATTAGAGATACAGCACGTGTGCTAGATTTACCACTTGGCGATGCGGATAGGATTGCAAAGCTTATTCCTACCATGTCTAAACTTTCAAAGATATTTGGACAAACAGAGGCGGAATTAAAAAAGAAATTTAGAACAGAAGATTTTGAAAAAGTTCAAGAGCTTTTAAATATTCATGACGGGGATGATCTTGAAGGAGAAACGCTTAAAATGGCTAGAACGCTAGAGGGTTCTGTTCGTAACACTGGGATTCATGCCTGCGGGGTTATTATTACCCCAGATGATATTACCAATTTTGTTCCCGTAGCAACCGCAAAAGATTCTGATTTATATGTTACCCAGTTTGATAACTCTGTGGTAGAAAGTGCTGGTCTGCTAAAAATGGATTTCTTAGGGCTAAAAACACTTACCCTAATAAAAGACACCGTAAAAATTGTAAAAGCAAAGCATGATATAGATTTGGTGCCAGATGATTTTCCTTTAGATGATGAAGCAACTTATGCGCTATTTCAAAGAGGAGATACTGTAGGTATTTTTCAGTATGAATCTCCCGGAATGCAAAAACACATGAAGGATTTGAAACCTTCTGTTTTTGATGATCTTATTGCCATGAATGCACTCTACCGCCCTGGACCTATGGAGTACATCCCTAGTTTTGTTGCTAGGAAAAATGGACAAGAAGAAATTGCCTACGATCTTCCAGATATGGAAGAATACTTAAAAGAAACTTATGGTATTACGGTATACCAAGAGCAAGTAATGCTTTTATCTCAAAAACTAGCAGGCTTTTCTAAAGGCGATGCCGATGTTTTACGAAAAGCGATGGGGAAAAAGATTTTTGCTGTACTGCAAAAAATGAAACCACAGTTTTTAGAAGGCGGCGCTGCTAAAGGACACCCTACAAATATTTTAGAAAAAATATGGAAAGATTGGGAGGCATTTGCTGCGTATGCTTTTAATAAGAGCCACTCTACTTGTTATGCCTATATAGCGTACCAAACTGCCTACCTAAAAGCCCACTACCCTGCCGAATATATGGCTGCGGTACTTAGTAATAATATGAACGATATTAAGCAAGTAACGTTCTTTATGGAAGAATGCAAGCGTATGGGGCTAGAAGTACTAGGGCCAGACGTGAACGAATCTTATTACAAATTTGCAGTAAACAAGCAGGGCGCTGTGCGCTTTGGCATGGGCGCTGTAAAAGGGGTGGGCCGTGCAGCGGTAGAGACCATTATAGCTCACCGTAAGGAAGATGGGAATTTTCATTCCGTTTTTGATCTAGCTAAGCGAATAGACTTGCGTGCTGCCAATAAAAAAGCATTTGAAAATCTTGCAGTTGCTGGTGGTTTTGATTCGTTTGGCACTACGCATAGAGCCCAATATTTTCATGATGATGGGGATAATATTACTTTTTTAGAAAAGGTTATCAAATCTGCTGCTAAATATCAGGAAAATAAAAACTCTGCCCAGATGGATATGTTTGGAGGTATGAGCGATGCTCAAATTCCAGAACCTATGGTACCCCCTTGTGAAGAGTGGGCAACGATGGAAAAACTTAGAAGAGAAAAAGAAGTGGTGGGTATTTATATTTCTGGGCATCCCTTAGATGATTTTAAGATTGAGATAAAATCTTTTTGTAACGCTGGCATCGCACACCTAAACGATTTGGCAACCTATGTAAATAGAGAACTCACCATGGCGGGCGTTATAACAGATGTGCAACACCGTATTAGCAAAAATGGCAAAGGCTGGGCGGCTTTTACTATTGAAGATTATACAGATACTTTTGAATTTAGAATCTTTGGAGAAGAGTACTTAAAGTTCCGCCATTTTTTAATGATAAACTCGTTTGCATACTTAAAAGTGTTTGTAAAGGAAGGCTGGATAAATAGAGATACAGGCAAGAAGAGCGACCCTAGAATGCAGTTTAATAGCTTTATGCTGCTACAAGATGTTATGAGTTCTTATGCTAAAAAGCTAACAATAAAATTAAATATAGAGGAACTAAAAGATGCGCAAATTAGGCAACTTAAAGATACGCTAATTGCACATCAAGGAGATCATCCTATTAATTTTATCGTGTATGAAATGGAAGAACAAATAAAGGTGAACCTGCATAGTAGAAAACAAAAAGTACGGATCTCTACAGAATTATTACAGCAACTAAATGATGATCAAATACATTTTAAACTGAATTGATATTGCAAAGAATAAGCTTAGTTAAAATTTACATTGGGTTTCATCAAGCTTTACTTTTAGATGTTTAAGATTTTATACTTTCTCTTTTGTAGTTAGGTGGATGCTCTATTGGTTGAAATTGATGATCTATAAGAAGAATAAGGATACATCTCTAAACCTTCTTTATTAATCAATAGTAATACTATCATAAGTTAAAAGTATATTAATTAATAAAGAAGGTTTTACATATAATTATATATTTACAATTAAATACGTTTCTATGAATAAAATAGTAGCTTTTACGCTATTGCTGACAGCATCTTTTCACACCGTTCAGAGTCAGGTTAACGAAGCCCAGACAGGTGCTTGGTATATGTACTTCTTTAATACCACGTTTAATGAAAGCCAATGGGGTGTACAAGGAGATGTTCAATGGAGAGACTGGTCTTCACTTGGCGACATGGAACAGTTAATGCTGCGTAGTGGTCTTACTTACAGACCTAAAAAAGCCAACGTGCTTTTTACTATGGGCTATGCAAATATTACCTCAGGGGCTCCAGGAGCAGCTACAGCTACTTCCAATGAAAGTAGAATATACCAAGAAGCATTCATACCCCAAAAACTAGGATCTCGGTTTCTTTTAACACACCGGTTTAGATATGAACAACGCTTTGTGGCCTCGCAAGATTTTAGAACTCGGTATCGCTATGGTTTATTTCTAAACGTACCCTTTAATAAACCAAGTTTAGAGAAAGATGCTATCTATCTTGCTCTTTATAACGAAGTCTTTATAAATGGGCAAACAAACATAGGAACCGATCGTACGGTAGCGCTCTTTGATCGTAACCGTAGTTATTTAGGTGCTGGTTACGTAGTATCCCCTACCGTCCGATTGCAATTGGGTTGGATGAATCAGAAAACAGATAACTGGGGGAAAGCGCAACTGCAATTTAGCCTACACCATTCTTTTTAAAACTACTATTAAATAAATAACCATGATAAAAATCAATACAAAAAGTACGCTATTCATTATTGCATCCTTAGCAATACTAGGAACTTCCTGTAAGGATAAAACTGCGCAAGACGCAGAGGTACTAGCAGAAAACACCATTACTAAGAAGCCTATAAGAAGTGTACTCACCGCAGAAGAGCAGGCAGATATGTCTCCAGATGAGATTATTGGTCGGTTAAAAAAGGGAAACGAAAATTTTGTTGCCAATAATTTAACCACTAGAGATCATTCTGAACAACGGAGGCTATCTATTATAGGGCAATACCCACAGGCCTTGGTTCTATCTTGTGTAGATAGCCGTGTACCTGTAGAAGATGTTTTTGATTTGGGTATTGGCGATGTTTTTGTTGCACGCGTGGCAGGGAATATAGAAAATAAAGATATTGTTGGCTCTATGGAATTTGCTAGTGCCGTAGCAGGTTCTAAGGTGGTCATTGTTATGGGGCACTCAGCTTGTGGGGCAGTAAAGCACGCAATAGATGGTACAGATGCAGCAGCTATGGGGATGAATTCCTTACAAAGCCTGTTAGATGAAATTAAACCTGCTATGGAAAACATAGCAGGTGATAACAGAACCTCTAAAGATTCTAAGTTTTTATATGATGTGATTGCTAAGAACGTTTACAATACCGTAGTTGATGTTAGAACGCAATCTCCAACCATGCAGCGTTTAGAAAAGGAAGGCAAGCTAAAAATTGTAGGGGCATTTTATGATATGGAAACGGGTAAAGTCTCCTTTTTAAAATAGCACTATGCTTTATAGCCTTGTATTCAAATAGTCATGGACATAACACCCACTGTAGAGACTTCTATTTAATAGCAAAAAAATATTATAAAATTTTGATAATTGACTAGCGAGTTATTATCTACTAGCAATCACTTATTACGATAACCTTATAATAAAAAGCAATACCAACCCTAAAGGGAGCGAGTTGTTTATTTGACTAACTTTGAATAATCAATTAAAGAAATTTAAAATGGCATTAGAAATAACAGACGCTACTTTTGACGAGGTAGTTTTACAAAGCGATAAACCAGTAATAGTAGATTTTTGGGCAGCTTGGTGTGGTCCTTGCAGAATGGTAGGCCCTATTATAGATGAGGTTAGTAGCGAGTATGAAGGTAAGGCGGTTGTTGGTAAGGTAGATGTAGATGCTAACCAAGAATTTGCTGCAAAATACGGTGTACGTAACATTCCTACTGTACTAGTTTTTAAAGATGGTGAGATTGTAAGCAGGCAAGTAGGGGTTTCTCCAAAGAAAGTGTATACAGATGCATTGGATGCGTTGTTGTAAGTAATAGAAATAAAATTTAGTTAAAAAATGCTGGTGTATGCCAGCATTTTTTTTTAACACTAAGACTACCCTAATAGATTTTAGATCTAGACAATATTTACCCTATTAGTCGTGAATAAAATCTCACATAGCAAAATTACGCAACAAGAAAGGAGCTTACGTGAGTTATGAAATTTACAGATAATCTACTTCTACTAACTACATATAGATTCGGAGCAAATGCTGATATCTCTAAAATACAGGTGAAATAATTCAGAAGTTGCGTTCATGACTTAAATTCAGCAAATTACTCCTTCTCATACTGTTTAAATTTAAGACCACAATCTACTTTTAACTAGTTCGGTTTTTGGGAAAGCTTACAACTACGTATTGCCATTGGAATTATTATGATATTAATAGCTATTTTGATCAATTCTAATATAGATTAATAGGCATAAATGCAAGAAAACTCTTTTTTACAACCTTATTTCAAGAATGATAGATAACCCAGAATATACTATATTAAATGGTGTGTACTTAAATAGCGAACTTTGTCTATCATTCTCTTATTGGGCAAATAAGATTTTTGTAAAAATTTCACTCCCTTTATAATTTAAGTGGTCTTGATCAGCAAAATATTCTGGATGCTCTAGAAAAGCGCTTTTCATATTTTTCACACTTAAACCTTTGGACTCGAACAATTCATCCGCACCAAAGTTCTTAGTATCTAGCGCATTTATATATGAAGCCGATAGAGGAAACTTTAAGCCAATAAGAGTAATCTTGTTAATTTGACATACGCGAATAATATCTAAAAGTGAACTCTTTAATTTTCTGCTTTTTCTATCTGTAGGAAATTGCATTTTCAATCTTTTTTCGGACAAATCAATTCTTTCATCTTTGGGAAAATTACTCCAAACCTTGTCATAGAAAGAATTTTTATTTGATAAATTTTTCACTTTTAATTTTGATTGTAGATAGGACTTAACGAGAGAGCGAGTTTTTGGCTGAAAAATTGGTAGATAATATTTAAAATATTTATTTATCAAAAATTCATATTGATTTTCATAGTCAATCGAAGATGCATAATATATCGCACTTCTGTCTAGATTATTAGTTCTTTCTCTATATGGGCTTAGAGTATGATCGTCAACTGTAATAAAGATTGTATCTACTTTATATTTATTTATAAGTAGGTATGATATTTTTCTCTCCATATCTAAATAGGAGTCACTACCTGCAGAGAGATTGAATACATTATATTTTTCAGGAAAAGTTCTCATGGGTAACCCGTGAGAATCTGATAAAATAAATTTATTGAAAATTTTATCTGGATACTTTTTATACTCTTTATAATATTCTCCATTCGTAAATAAAAATAGAGTGCCATTAAATAATAAAATTATAATTGAAAATTTAAGTATGTTATTACAGAAATTTCGCATGAATCGCACTTTTTAAAATTGAAAGTAAATAAATTCGATAGTTTCATCAAAACTTCCGTTAGTGTATATAGCCATCAAAATAAGAGTATATCTAAACCAACGTACACGTTTTGATTTAATCGATTTAACATCTTCTATTGCAAATTGGTGTTTGCGCCCTTGCCATTCGACAAGTATAAAAATCACAATAAGCAATAAAGTTACTTTAGCTTCCGGTAGACTTGAAAACTGTGGGGTTTCAAGCACTGATTTTGATAGTATTGTTGAAATATAACTTAAAGCATGCCCCATACTTTCCGCCCTAAAAAAGATCCAAGCAAATAGGGTTAGACAAAAAGTTATGCTCATCTGAAAAGCTTCTTTAATTGTAGGTAGAAATTTGCCTTTTGCTACAATATCAATATTTACTTTAGTTTTTTTTAGTATTAATAAGGGTAAGAAATATAAAGCATTTAGTAAGCCCCAAAAAATAAAAGTCCAATCTGCTCCATGCCAAAAACCACTTACAATAAATACTGTAAAAGTATTCCTAATTTTTATCCAAGTTCCTTTTTGACTGCCGCCTAATGGAATGTATAGGTAATCTCTAAACCAATTTGATAATGAAATATGCCATCTTCGCCAAAATTCAGCAACATCTCTAGAAAAATACGGGAAATTAAAATTCTGAACTAGATTGAATCCAAATAGTCTTGATGTCCCAATTGCAATATCAGAATAACCAGAAAAATCCCCATAAATTTGAAAAGTAAAAAACATAGCTCCTAGCAACAAGGTACTTCCATTCATATTAGAAGAGTTATCAAATATCTGATTAGCAAATTCAGCACAATTGTCGGCTATTACAATCTTCTTAAATAAACCCCAAAGTATTTGGCGCATTCCATCAGCAGCTAATATGTAATCAAATTTTCTTTTCTTGTAGAATTGTGGAAGTAAATTTTTTGCTTTTTCTATAGGTCCTGCGACTAATTGAGGAAAAAAACTTACGAATGCTGAAAATGCAATAAAGTTGTTTGTAGGCTCCAATTTTCGCTTATAGACATCAATTGTGTAACTTAATGTTTGAAAAGTGTAAAAACTTATTCCTACAGGTAAAATAATATTAAGTGAATTTACCTTTATATTGTTACCAAACAATGTAAAGGCCGTTACAAAATTATCTAAAAAAAAGTTATAATATTTGAACAGGCTAAGTAAACCAATATTAATCAAAATACTTGTCCAAAGTAAAATTTTTCTTCTGTTTTGATTTTTTTCTATTCGTAGTTTTCTACCCACGATAAAGTCAACAATTGTGCTAAACAATATCAAAAATAAAAATCTTTTATCCCACCAACCATAAAACAGATAACTTGCTGCAACTATTAAAAAATTTTGTAGCTTCAAGTTGTTGGCTACTACAAACCAGTAGAGTATGAAAAATACTGGTAAAAAAAGTGCAAAGTCAATAGAGTTAAAAAACATAATCTATTCTATTTATTATATCATCCTCTAATATGCCCTTATATTTAATCTTGATTAGAATTAATGATCTGTGAACCATTTAGGTTTATTCTTTACACGACCCTTCTAAGTATGAGTTATTATACGCTAAAATAAAAATGTAGTAGTACACATTATATAATAAAATATCTTTTTTTTTAAAAAAAATGAATGCTACAAATCCTAAACTTAAGTTTATTCACTCTTTAACAAAAAGACAATTTCCAACAGAGTACCACGAAAAATAAATACCAAATTTCATAAGTTATATATTTTTATTTCACATTTAAGATCTCTTGATTTTTCTTATTTTTTGCTTTCCATATAAAACTGTCTACTACATAATGATGAAAATTAACTGTCTGAAAACCAATAATATATAAATTAGAAATAAGGATACCAGTAGTACCAGCTATAAAGTCAAAGCCTTGATGTAACCCCGTATAGAATATAAAAGAAATACTAAAAGTAAAGAAGAAGTAATATAAAATCTCTTTAGGTTTCCTTATTAATAAAGAATCCAGAATTGATTTTTTATTATCATTTTTAATTTTTGATGACCGATTTACGTTGTACAACCAAACGAACATGATATATTGAGCATTATGCCAAATATTAGCCACAAGCCAACCTACAGTAATATCATTAATAATTATATAGCCTACAGAAAATATTAAGATATGTGAGGTAGTATATGCTGTTTGTGCAATTGATAAATTTCCATTTTTATATGCTAGTACTTTACTATAAACCCACCAAAAAAGGCTAATTATTGCAATAACCATGGCACAGGTAACTGCTATATCTGGAACATGAGGTAAGTAAATTTCTGAATAGATAAATGTTTCCCAACCTTGATTGCAACGGTGCAACACTCCCCAAACGGGAATAGACCAAATTACTAGATGACTTAGCAAAGACTTTTTATTATCCGATGCCTTCTTGCTTTTTCTTTGGTAAAACACACCTATCCCATAAGACTGTCTTGTATAATGGTACCATTGCCAAAAAAAATAAATAGAAACAATAATCCAGGAGCCTATGAAAAAATAAAGAGCTACTACCGCCGCAATTACGATAATGGGTAATATATAAATTAGAAAAAAATACTCCTTTCTATCTTCTTTCGTTCCAACTAACTTAGTATATGTTGCAATTACATGATGATACCCCAGTAGTATTACATCTAAGGTTAGTACTGGATAGAACAACTCTGGCCAAATAAAAACTATTGCTCCAGATAGGATAGCTATTGCAGTTAAGCCAAAAATAAAAATGGAATCAAATAATGGGCTATCTAGCCATCCTGCATGGTAGCTCCATAAATTTTTATTACTATCTAGAGTATTGCTCATAATTTAGTGCGTTCATAGTATATTAAACAGGAAATCTATAAACTTAAATGGATCTATGATACCTGAAAATATGTATATGTAACGCTATTATTGGGGATAAAGTATTTAATTCTTAACATCTACAGTTACATCCCTATAATTGAATAATGTAGTCCTTACCGTTATTAATACTATTTTAAGAAATATATGTTAGGCCAGATATAACATCAAGTATCGCAATCATTTTCTTACAAAAACCACCTGTTACATAAGCCTTGTAATTGAGTGCCATAACTATTAAATTTATAAAGTAAATAATTTTCATATTCTGAACTCAGCACTTAATATTAAGAGCCCATTCAAATATTAAAGTTTTCAAAAAACTTTTTAGTCCAGATTTAAAAGTAGTTTTACCTTTAAGAATATTTTTTTACAATCAATATACAATTATGAGAATTAAGGTATTAGATGGTCTTAGAGGATTAGCCATACTACTCGTGATTTTTTCTCACATGCCTCAAATTGTTGAAATCCCGTTAGACACTAATGCCTATACTTTGTTTCAAGCTTTTAATTTTGGGTATTTAGGAGTCGATATTTTTTTAGCTTTAAGTGGTTTTTTAATTACTAGAATTTTAATCAAAGAAAAAAAAGAAGGTACATTATCCTTGAAAGTTTTTTTCATAAAAAGAGCTTTTAGAATTTTGCCTATTTATCTATTGACTGTTCTAATTTGCGGGATCATTTTTACTTGGGAAGGTATTGGCTATTTACTTACCTACACTGCCAACTACTATTTTGCTTTTGGTGATGGCACGCACCCTTTAGAAAATGCATGGTCTTTATCTGTAGAAGAGCATTATTATTTAATTTGGCCCTTAGTCATTGTATTCTTCAGCTTAGAACGTGTCCGTAAATACAGCTGGCTAATAACCCTCTGTATTACCCTTAGTGCCACAGTACTGGTATACCAGTTTTTTGACAATGAGACAGCACGTTCATTAATATACTTTGGAACAGAATTTAAAATACTTGTGCTTTGCCTAGGGTCCTTCATGGCTTTTTATGAGAAACCAATTACGACATGGAATAAAGATGTAGCAACACGCGTATTTGGTATATCAAGTATAATGTTCTTTGTTCTAGCATTTGCTGCCGAGTTTAATTTCCTTAAAAATTTACTACCATCTGCCGCATTACGCTCTTTTACAAATGCACTTTGTGCAATTGCTATATTAATACTAGCTATTATTCAAGAGAATACAAATTCTATATATAATTCACTTTTTGATAATAAAATAATCAACTATATAGGTACTATAAGTTATGGTTTGTACCTTTTTCACTACCCTATTTTCTATGGTTGGTGTATGCTCACTCAACAGACCTTAGGAACGTCTGTTACTTTCATTGCCTTTCTACCTCCTTTAGCATTAACTTTTTTATTAGCGGCACTTTCATTCCAATACATAGAACAGCCTTTGTTACGCTATAGAAATAGGTTGTTAAATAAAGGTGTATTTAAGACTAGTCTTGTTTAGTAAATAATACAACGGCTAAAAAGTTATTTCTATTCTGGATATCTCTTAGGTTTAATAACTTTCTTAATTGAAATATTTCTCTATAAACCCTACTATTAAATTCATTTGCAAATCTTTATGATTTGTATGAGTAAAAGATGTACTTTTTCTCATACTGTCATTTAAAATCAGTACTAATATTTCACTTATAAATAGTTCTATCTTAGGGAGGTTGGCCTAACTAAAATTTACTGCTATAACAGCATAAACATAAGGAAAAACCCTTCTTTCTTCTATATATCACATCTGAATTTAACTTCAATATACTAAGTTAATTACCGTTTTTATTGTGTTATTATATTAAACTTAACACCAATAATCACCTCCTTTATCACCTAATTTAACTGTACTGTTTTATGAATTATAAATACTACGTACCCTATATACAATCACACTACTCTTAAGTGCCTTGCCATTATTTTCAGTACAACCCCTATTTTCTAAAATGGTTCTACCCCTTTTAGGGGGTACTCCTCAAGTATGGAATACTGCTATGGTATTTTTTCAAATACTATTATTAGGGGGTACTTATACCAATTTAACTATAATATGTCGTTAATTACATTATTATAGTGGTGATTTCCTGTGATAGATTTTATGGTTTCCTTACTCATACTTTTTACAGTTTGATGTAGCCATTTTTTTAATTCTTCCATAGATTGGAATCTGTGGTTTTTAAATCTATTTTTAATGTATTGCCAGACCTGTTCACAAGGGTTGAGTTCAGGGTTGTAAGGAGGTATTCTTAAGAGATAAATAGTATTAGGGATACTAATATTGTTGGTTGCGTGGAATCCTGCGTTATCAATAACAACTATTTTAAATTCTCTTGGCTTATATTTTGAGAAGTTATCTAAGTAAGCTTCAAAGATTGCTGAGTCTACGCCATTTATCTCCTACACAAAGCTATCCCCATTTATTGGTGAATAACTCCCGTACAAATAGGTAGTCTTAAATATATGCTGATAATCAACTATGGGTTTAACACCACGTGCCGTTAAATACTTACCAGTGTGGGTCATCATTCCAAATCTAGATTCATCTTGAAAATAGAGATTAATAATATCGTATTTATCTTTATTTAGACTTATTCTAATGTTATGTAGCGCTTCAGGGAGTTTTTAAAAAAGCTTTTTCAGCTTTAATATCTTTTTTGTAATGAGATTTGCGGGGACTTTTCAACTTGGTTTTGAAATGAGTGATAAGATATTTGTGCAACCAGTGATACTGTATAGCTACATCATATTTTTTATTAACCCACTCCTGAGCTTCCCAGTAGCCCAAAAATCCATGCTCACTGGAGTTTAGCCGTTCCTCTAGTGCTTGGTGAATTTCAGAGGTTATAATTTTTGATTTTCTATTCTTAGGCAGGTCCGTCAGTAAATAATCTAAACCCTTGTCTTTATATTGTTTTGACCACCTTTGCTGAGTCCGTGGATTTATGTCTAAATAATCACAAAGCTCATTCCTAGTTTTAAATTTATGCTCTTTCAAATAAATAAGCCATAAAACTCGCTTTTCTAAGCTAAAGCTTTTTTGAGATTTGCGAAGGTTTTTAAGTGCTATTAGACTTTCTGTAATGATGAAATCCTGTGGTTTTGACATCATTAAATATACAATAAAATAACGACATTATAAAATTAAATTGGTATTACTCTAAAAGCTTATACTCAAAGTTATTCTACTATACAGGTACGCTAACAGTTTCCGAAAGAAACCTTTTTAAAATAATTAGCTGAAAACTATTAAAACTATTTTAATCATCTTCCCATTGATTGCCCTTTTGACAAAACTGCGGCTGGGTTTTGGTTAGTAGATGCTTGAGATGGTGCTCTTTGTTGTCGATTTATGGCTGCTATGCCAGCCTTTACCCTCGGGCTGACATCAGGATTCTCAAAAGGAGATTGAGAAAGACGCACTAATGGACTTTGCACTGTTGTAGCGCTGTCTGTATTAACACTTAAGCGCTGTCCATTACTACCCACATCGGTTGGAGTTAACACAGAATTATCTACACTTATCGTAGCAGTTGGCCCCGAAGCTGTAGGATTATATTGACCTGATTGAATCAGTTCAGATTCGCTCGTACTAGAGGAAATCTGCTGTGATGTTGTAAGGTCTTGAGGCAGTAATGGCTTTACCTCACTAGCTACCTCAGGGCTATTATTGGCAGCTACGGTGTTTCCTTTGGAAACTTCTTGGGCTGGAGCTATTGCCTCCTGCTCCTTTAAAGACCCTTTTGCTAACATAAAATTCTCAAAACGATATACACTTCCTTTCAGAGCTTTCACTAAAGGTTTTCTAAAAAAATATGTTACAGCTAGCGCCAGTGCTAAAGGCCAAAGAAATATTCCAATAACCGCAAATGCTAAATAATATTTTGCACTGCTAGCCGCTTTTTTTATATTATCCTTTAAGCTATCCCACAAAGATTTTTTCTCCTCTTCTGCTTTTTTCTTATTGCCACCTTGATAATCTTCTGTAAGGTTTTTTTGAATACCAGACACCTTCTCTTTTAATACTTCAAATTCTTCTTTAAAATTAAGTGGTTGTTCCTTCGTAGAAGTGTTAACATCATCTGCCATGATTATATCATTTTAAATTTAAATATGATAGTATATCTTAGAGCAACTAGATTGTTGAAAAAATCACTACACAATACTATACTATACTACTAGTAAGTACTTCAAAAATAGGTTTACCCCCAATTGAAAAAGATAATTTTACAACTTTAGACCCCTGCTCAATGTTTGAGAATTTTGCACTGAGGTTTTATTCGCTGTTGTTTTTCTATATAAAGAAGGTCTGCGGTCCTCATTGGAAGGTTTCTGGAATAGATCCTTAAATACAGATACCGGGCCCTCATACCCAGCAATTACAGTCATTTTTACCTTACTATTTTGCGTGGCTGTATTCTCTTGTAGTGCTTTTGATTTTAATACAATTGGTGGAGTGGCCTCTTGTCTAAATTTAGTTGATTTTACTAATTCTTGTATCCTTCTTGGCTTAGCATTGTTTGGTTTTTTTTGAGATCTTCCTTTAATTTTATCAAAAAGTTTTCCTAAGAGTCCTTTCACAGAACTTCCATCACCTAAAGTAGCACCAATGCCTCCTTTAGTTTGTATAGAACCTTCTACCCTTTTTGTAATCCCTTTCGCCATATCGTATCTATTCTTAAAAAATATAAATTACCTAATTGTACTATTTTGGTAAATCTTCTTTAGATATTTTACCTTTTGTTTGTGCATCTATTGATTTTGAAGAATTATCAACAGCTTCCGTTGCTCTAAATTCTTTCCTTAAATCATCATAGTATTCTTGAAAATCTATTTTTACCTGCGCCCAAGTCTTAAACTTTTTCTTTTCTCCATTAAGGAGCTTTTTAAAATTTTGTTTTACGCCATTCTCCTTATCCAACAAGTTAATACAATTTCTGCTTATATTTTTTACTACTTGTCCAATTCCATTTTTATTAGGCTGTACGCTTTCTACCTGTAATACTCTAGATGTATTAAACGATTTCCAAATTAATAAAATTATAAAATGAAGTGTTGTTTTAAAATACGCCACTATTTTATACTTTTTTACAGGTTGGCTCATGGGTATCTTCAATTGAAATCTACTTCTTTTACGCCTTTAATATCTCTACGTAAATCTACTGCTTCTCGTAATTTTTCTTTTAAATATTGACCGTTTGGCACTCCCTTAATACTTAATTGCGGATTGGAATGATCTGTACTATCTAAATGAATAGTTGATAAATTTACTAATCTTAATATGAAGGGTTGCAATAAGGTAATATCCTTTACTCTGTATAATTCTGTCTCATTTATTGTTTTAGAAAAAATACCTGTCCGTAAAATAATACGTTGATCTGTAATTTGTATTTTATGGCATTTTGTTTCAAAGTACATCCATAATGCCATAAGCAGGCCTAAACCGAAGGCGGCAGTAAATACCATGCACACTAAATAGAAATTAAGATTTGTCCATTGTGATGGTGTACCCTCCCATATAATTTTTTCTTCCATAGCTTACCCTCCAAATAGACTTCTAGTGTCAATCTCATTCGTTTTCACATCATAGGATTCAATTAGTAACCCGTGCGGATTTATATCTGTTCTAGTTACATTTTGTATTACCATAGTTGCTGTAAATTCATCTCTACTCCGTAAGTTCTGATCTGTTCTACTAACAGTTAACTCCCCTGTTAACGTAGCTGTATAAGGATAGGTACTATCCACGATCTCTATATTTTTAATATGTAGATGCTGCACTAAATTTTGATTTCTCATCTTCCCATAGTGTCCGTTAGCTTTTAACGTTAAATATAATTGCTTAACACTATTTCCCGCTAAACTTAAAGCAACATTCATATCGCGCTCCCCTATATCGCCTTCTATATTCCAAAATAATCTATGAAATGTATAAATATGACTTTTAATTTCTGGTCTGCGGTAATCATCAATCTCAGTAGCGTTTAAACCTTTTGCAAGTGCCATCTGCCCATTCTCCGTAAGTATGTAGGCAGTTTCGGCAAAATGGGTGGTTACATAAAATACCCATGCCAAGCTACTAAGTACTACAATTACTGCCGTAACAAGAGACAATAAAATTGCCAACTTAGCCAAAGCAAAGCTTTTCGGTATATTTTTTAATGATTTTAAATCCATTTTTAAGGGTATTTATATCAGGTAAATTAATGCTTTTTACATTTTTTAAAACCAACTAGAATGCAACTATTAATTTTCAAATCTGACCATATATGAAGAAGTGAAATCTGGCAAGTATACTTTTGTAAACTTGCCAGACTTTTAATAATTTATTTATAATTCTATCCTTCTGAGGTTAAGGGGTGATAGTACCAAAAGTAGTTACAAATAGGTTTGTTAACCCAAGGACTACAAGACCAACCACAAATTTAATTAAATTTTTCTGAGCCTCTTGGTTACCTTGAGCATATTGGGAGAACACAAGGAAACCGCCGATTATAACATATAGTGAAACTACGGCAATCATTATAGTTTTAACTTCAAGAACATATGTATTGACTTGCGCAGCTATAGCAAACATTGGCGAGGCACAGAAAACCAATAGTCCTACAAGCATTATTTTTTTGAGAGTGTAACTATCCTTGCTCTTAGCTAACAAATTATTACTAATTACTGATTTTAAAATATGGTTTTTCATAATTATTGATTTTAATTAATTAATTAAAAATTTATTTTTGAATTTAAATGTCATCGCTTTTTTTTCATCGGCTTTCTTTTTTTTCTTGTTAAATTTTCTATGCTAGCATTGCAAACAATACATTTCTTGCCTGTTAAAAAGGCTATAAATTGATAAAATTCTCCTTTAGCTGGAAATAACTTATAAAAATAAAAATAGGCTCCTCCAATCAGCAAAAAGAGGATGGCTACCACAGTACTAAAACCCAAACTAAGAAAAAAGCCTAAAAAACTTATAACAGCTACCCCAACCTTATCCATGGTAAAACCAGCTACTACTGGGGTCTTCTCTAATACTTTTGGTGTCTTTATATTCATACTATTGTGTTTATTATCTACCTCCTAACGTACGATCTGCACGATCTGTAATGCTAGATCCTACGGAAGACCCCATATCACTACCTTTTTCTACTAATATATTAGCATATTTTGGTATTTGTAACATTGTATAAATCATTGCTAACTGCAGTACAAATAAAAATAAGCCGTTGCTTACACCTGTTGTATCTATACTAGCTGGGCTAATAGCTGTTATAATAGCTTGCATAATGTATACTAAAGGCTTCCAAAACATAACACTCATAAAACCAAAATACCAATTTTTAACTACACCACTATTACCAAT
>Ga0115565_10000642_pt1 | contig 29819 bp, 30 predicted proteins | sample COGITO_mtgs_1105_FD_87199 | JGI IMG/M metagenome (GOLD analysis project Ga0115565, IMG submission 87199) | Pelagic marine microbial communities from North Sea - COGITO_mtgs_110530 | ecosystem: Environmental > Aquatic > Marine > Epipelagic | place: Germany:Helgoland, sampling site Kabeltonne... | reverse complement strand
TTATCCTTGTTACAATCAATTTGTAAAACACATTCTTCACAAAGAACAAATCTATCATCTTCCTCTTCCTCTTCCTCTTCCTCTTCCTCTTCCTCTTCTTGGACATTTTCTTCCTCTTCATCTTCACTGTATATTCCTCTGTTTTTCATATCATTAATATAATCGCTGTACATTCCTCCATTTTTCATATCATTAATATAATCGTGTAACATAATCATGATATCATTGCTATCAATATAATTTTGAATATTATCTGTATAATACATAATATCTGAGTCGCGAACCAGTGCTTGCAACTCCGTATAATTTAAATTAATCCGTATACGTTTTGTATAATTAGATAGATGAATAAACAAATATGACGCACCCATAAATAGTGTTGAAGTCATCATAAGCAGCAATCCAATCAATTCGAAACTGAAATTAAACATATTCACACATGTTTGCGTGCAAATATACGTAATTTCTTGATAATTATAACTGTTAGTAGCCATTATTTTACTTTTACAGATTGATTTATAAAAAATCTATAAATCAATTTTATTTGATAAGTAAAAAATGAAATCAATTTCACCATACGACTTGGAAACTGAAAAATTGCTTCATTAAAACCGGTATTTTTAATGTACAAAGGTGTAAACAAGACAATACAGTTAAGTTGTGTTGTTTTTATTTTTTTCGTCGATTTATAGATCAAAATCCATCATATAACGAAGTACTAAAGTGAATACTATCGCATGTAATAAAATTCCTCCCATAGTAGGACATCCATTGGACGAAGCAATTTTTCCAAAAAGTTTACTAAATAATTGATTGGTTAATTTGTAGGTTAGAGGATTTACAACCAAAAGAAAAACAAAAGTTGTGTAAAGCGTGTAACGCCATTTATCGCCATTTTTGGATACTTGGGAAGATTTACTACAAGAACATTTTCTCGAAGAACAATTTTTGCATTTTGAACAACTCATACTATATATATTGTATAGAAAAAATTCAATATTCAAATTATTGATGACATCTCCTTAAATATTCAATCATTTAACATCGCCAGTGTTTTCCACAATCCAAACACGTTACAAATATCGTTGATGGTTCATCCGCACTTCGCGTCTGCATCTCATAATACGTACAACGACTGGATTTGCATTTACGACACGTATACATATTTGTGGACGCTTGATTTTTATCCTCGTATTTGGAAGCATCGCGGATCATTTTTTTCTCAATCATTTTTTGCCATTTTTCGGGTTTGTATTCATGATGGGTCATAAACGCCAACTTCTTCGGATCAATTTCACCATTTTGAACCTGATTCATCAATTCTTCGTTTTTCAAATTCATATAAATAGAACGAAGACGATCCATATACAAGGATACAAACTGGGGGTTTTCCCATTTCTTTACTATTTTTTTTCTCGTACCTTCTTGAATTGCGTAATTATATACCCCCTTTTCCAAATTTATTGCATCATTTTCCTCCAAATTTAAAATTGGATGAAACTTTTTGCGAATATTTTCGCGAAACGCAGTTGAATTTGTTATTTTATTCATAATAAACTTGATTTTATAATGAATAAACATATTTACTGTTTAAATCAATTTTGTATATTACACATATTCTTCTTCACTTAATTCACTTTCACAATTTAAAAATTCGTCTTCCAACGCATTTTGAATCGAAATAAATACATTGTTCTCAGATTTTTTTGCTCGACGTTTCGGTTGAACACGTTTCACAGGACTAGGTTCATCTTCATCATTTGTATCTTCATCTTCATCTTCATCTTCATCATCATCTTCAACATCATCAACAACATCATCATCTTCAACATCATCAACAACATCATCATCTTCATCCGCATCTTCATCCGCATCTTCATCTTCATCTTCGGCATCTTCGTCATCTGCTACTACAAAACCGTCCTTTGCGTAACCCTCTTTTGTCTGAGGTAAATCAGCATCTTCATCATCTTCGTCCTTTTCCTCTTCACTGTCTTCGTTTCCAATATCTTCAAATCCACCAAATAAATTCTCATATATCTCTTTCCATGTCTTGACAGATAAGTCGACCTCCTTATTTTTTTCTTTCATAATTAATAGACATGAACCAAAAAAGAGGGTATTATCAACTGGCGGAGGCATGTCATACTTATTTTCTTGTCCGGCACGACCTTCTGATTTTCCATACAAATATACTTCTATGTTTTCTTGTTTCCAACATGTTTGTGCTTTGAAGTCTTTTGAACTTTTGAAACCAGCTTTTTTACATAAATATTCATTGTCGTATTGCTTGATATTTAGTTCTTTTAATACTCCAGACTTTTCAACAATCACTATTAGCACCATACTTATTGTTTTATTTAGGAGTTGTGTTTATATATCTTTTCTATAATAGTTATAATAATTTTGTTACAATACTATATAATGCCAGAAAAAAAGAAATCTATTTATACTCCAAAAAAAGGACGAAATATTTCACAGAAAAGGTTATATAAATTACCACCCAAAGGTCATGGTCAAAAGGGTGGTGGAATTATGAGCGCTATTGGATCCTTTTTTAAAGGTGGTGAAATACCCGGTTCTCCTGAAGTAGACGGAGATGGAAATGTTGTAGATATTGAGAATGATACAAATGATGAATCTCAGATGTCAACTCTTACACCTGATGAGACACCTGATGAAACACCTGATGAAACACCTGATGAAACACCTGATGAAACATCTGATAAAACACCTGATGAAACATCTGATAAAACACCTGATGAAACACCTGATGAAAAAAAACCCGATGGTTTATTACAAGGTATTGGAAAAACTGTAGGTCAATCAATAAGTGATACTACAGGTGAAATCAAAGATTATATGAGCCAATCTTCAACTTCAGTAGATGATTCTGACAATGAATCATTAATGGAATCTTCTTCTGTAAATATTCAAGTTCCATGTGACGAACTTTTAGCCGAAAATAAACTGTTACATGAAAAGGTGGATCAACTCCAAGAAGAAATTAAGGAATTACTTAAAAAAGAGGTAAACAGATTGGAATCTGGTCAATTATTAGATAGTGAAGATGGATCATTTTCACCAAGTCCCATACAGCAAAATTCATTAAGCGAAAATAATATGGAAATGGATAGTCCAGGAGAATTTAGTCAACCCGATCCTAATGTTGTAACAATGGAACAATCCCCCGAGTCAAGTTCTGAAATGAATATATCACCAGAATCTCAAGACCAATCAATGGAAACTGGCAGTCCAGGAGAATTTAGTCAATCCGACCCTAATGTTGTAACAACGGAACAATCCCCCGAGTCAAGTTCAGAAATGGATATATCGCAAGACCAATCATCAATGGAAACAGGCAGTCAAGATGAATTTGGTCAATCCGACCCTAATGTTGTAACGATGGACAATTCACCCGGGTCAAGTTCGGGAATGGATATATCACCGGATCAATCGCAAATGGATGAAAATCTAGGTGGCACAAAAAGACGTAGAAAGAAAAATCGCAAAACAAAACGTAAAAGAAACAAACATGTTAGTTTTAAATAATAAGTTTATATAAGAAAATAGTATTCTGTTTTTCTTATATAATGTCCTATTTATTCACCATAATTATATGTTTTTTGATTATATATTTAGTAGATCAATTAATTAAGTATTTACGCGATAGTTATACGACGAAGAAAACGAAAGATATTGTTGGTCATCAAATAAAAAAATACCAACATTTGATGGACGATTTTCATAATCAACATCAAACTATAGTCCAAGAACAAAAACCGGAAGATACATCTATAAAATTAACGAATTCGGATTTAATTGCTATGAACGAAGAACTCAATTCTATGATCACGGAAGATATGATGTAAACCAATAACAGGTTAAAATATATTTAAAATAGATTTAAAGATTGGTCAATACATTATATACACAATGAACTTTACCTCGCTTACTTTTCAACAAACCAATGATATTATTTCTCGACTCCCTCCATTTGAACTTTCCTATGAAACTATTTCACATAAGAAAGTTTCCAACCAATATGACGTTACTTTTGCCATTCCTTATGGCAAAAAGGTAATGTTATGGTATACATTTTTTAAAAACAAAGATGTCTGTTTATTGCTTGAAATTGGGAAAAATAAAAAGATTACTTCCGTTAAAATGATTCATGAAAATATTCCCCAGCAATTCGCATACGGAACACTTTTATATGGGTGTTTGTGTGAAATTCCCAATGTGCGCGAATTTTTTGTTATTGAAGAATTGTTGTATTATCAAGGCATTCCTACGCATAAACAACCATTTCAAGAAAAATATGGATTTTTAATGGATTTACTACAAAACAATGAGCAGTGGTTTCACAAAAATGAAAGGTTTCCTATAATTATGCCCGTATTTTGGAACTTGTGTGAGGAAAACAATACCATTCCTGAACATTACAAAACCATTATTCCTTATAATATTCATCATTTACAACATCGCTCAAATGATCGCATTGTTCCTTATGTGAATTTTCCTTGGTCAAAAAATATATTGCCGAATTTTTCGAAACAAGATCCTGAAATTCCTCCTAGTTTACTCTTCATTCCGCCACAAGTTCCTCGTTTTAATTATTCGAAACCTCAATACAAAGAACAAACAATCTTTGAAATCAAAGCAGATCTACAAAACGATATTTATCATTTATATGCGTTTGGAAAAGGTTCTGACCGTGTTTATTGTGGTATTGCGTATATTCAAAATTATAAAACTAGTAAAATGATGAACTCTGTATTTCGAAATATTAAAGAAAATCGTAATTTAGACGCACTTGAAGAAAGTGATGATGAAGAAGATTTCGAAGATAGTCGTATTGATAAATATGTAGATTTGGATAAAACGTATGCGTTTGAATGTACATATTTACACAAATTCAGACGTTGGTGTCCCATTCGACAAATAAATGGACGCGGTCAAATTATCCATATCCGACAATTATAATCTTACTCCTTTATATATGGCAGACTTTCAATCTACACAAAAAATCTTACCACCTTATACAAATCCGGATCTAAATCCTAATCAATCCGCACTTGCCAGTGGTACAAATAATCCAACATTATTCCCTAGTGTATATGGAGGGAAAAAACGGACAATTCATCGTAAGAAATGGAGCACAAAACGTAAACGTACTATAAATTGTAGAAGACCTCGTGGTTTTTCTCAAAAACAACATTGTAAATACGGACGTAAAAAACGTAAAACCAAAAATCGTCGCGCTAAACGATAAACAAATGTTTAGTAAAAACAAAATTGAATACATATAAATACTACATATGTATTCAATATAATCATGACTGATATTAATAAATTTACCAAAAAGGAGTTGTTGGAAAAGTGTAAGGAACACAATATTCAAAAATGTTCTTCTAAAAACAAACCACAATTAATCGAATTGTTATCCAATTTCATTGTTGCAGAACCCGAAACACCTGCGATTGTTCCACCAATGCCAGAAAACGCAAAATTTAAATTCATTGATTTGTTTTGTGGTATTGGCGGATTTCATCAAGCACTCAATAGATTGGGCGGACATTGCGTATTTGCGAGTGATATTGATCAACATTGTAGAAATACTTATGAGAAAAATTATGGATTAAAACCACATGGTGATATTACCAAGGTGGATCCGAAATCAATACCGGATTTTGATATTTTAACAGGAGGATTTCCATGCCAAAGTTTCTCCAATTCGGGCAAGAAAGGTGGATTTGGTGATAAACGTGGACAATTATACGAAAATATTTTGGAAATTGCTGCTGAAAAGAAACCGTCCTATATGTTTCTAGAAAATGTCAAGCATATTAAAAAAATCGACAATGGTGAAGTATTCAAACATATTATCGGATGTATTCAAAATACGGGGTATCATGTAGAAACATTTGAATTAAGTCCTCACCAATTAGGCGTTCCGCAACAACGAGAAAGGGTTATTTTCGTATGTATTCGTAATGATTTATACGACGAAACCAAAGAATTGGATATGACCCCACCAGAATGTCCAATTGATGTTAATAAAATTATCGAAACAGACAAGGAAAAAACCAATAAATATAAGATCAGTGCTGAACATGAAGAGATTTTGACTATTTGGGATGAAATGGTCAAAGAATCTGAAGTTGGACAATCCATGAGTCCTACTATTTTATGTAATGAATTCAATAGTAATTATAGTGTAGAAGAATTTGCGAAATTGCCACAATGGAAACAAGATTATATTACCAAAAATAAACCTCTTTATCAAAAATACAAATCGTCATGGGATAAATGGTACGAAAAATACAAAACCAAATTATCCAAACGTGAAATATATGCCAAGTTGGAATGGCAAGCAGGACCAAAACAAGAAAATGATTCGATTTTCAATCATTTTATCCAATTGCGGCAGTCGGGTATTCGCGTGAAAAAGAGCAAATATTTTCCCACATTGGTCGCTATTGTCCAAACACCGATTTATGCCAAAGAGAGACGACATATTACACCACGCGAATGTGCGCGTCTTCAATCCTTTCCAGATAGTTTTCAGTTACACGAAAGCGATCAAATCGCATACAAACAATTCGGTAATGCGGTCAATGTTGATGTAGTACATTTTGTCATGAGTCGCGTATTAAAAATATACAATTATGTATAATTTCAACAAAATATTGAATTATATAATTAAGAACTGAGTGTTTTACTTGGAGACATTTTATTATTTTCGATACTTCCTTGGGGTGTAATATTGGGGTCATAATGCGTTAGGAATTGTGGTGCGCCAGTCCAGGCGTTCCCTTTGAAACGAATTTCAATACGGTATTTTTTATCATTCACCACTAGTTTATAAAACATCTTTGCTGCCTTGCGACGTCTGTTTTTATCATCATAATAATACTTTTCGTGTTCATAAAATTCTGTTTTATCACCGGTTGACACATCCAATTTTTCAAATGTAGATCCGTCAAACTCGTATAGTTTGTATGGCAAATTTGTAGGGAACAAATTTTTGATCAATTCGTTTTTAATAGCCTCGCGATTATTATCCAAATGCTCCTTTAATGCGTTCCAGTACAGATTTGTTCGCTCCAAACTATCATAGAATATTTCATTTGCTTTATTGCGATTCTCCTTCAAATTTTTATTATCAATACCGTGTGATTTTAACACTTCTTTCCGTTTATCACCAATTTCTTTCTTGAAATTTTTCTTTAATATTTTATCACTAATAAGTTCACCTAACATTTTTTCAACAGAGAAATTGGTTTTTGTACAACCTTTATCCTGTTTAATACTGAATCCAATTATTTCTTTATCGGTTTCTATATAGACATCTGATTTGGCTTGTTTTGTATCAAACCCTGTATTTAAATCCTTTAACTTTTGCGTGGTTAACGTTTTTCCTTCCAAATATACATATTTTACTTCATCACTTACCATATCTGAAAACCCTGTTTTGAATTTACTTATATATTGATCCACCACTTTGGGTTTGCGCGTTTCAACATCTTTTTTATACTTTTCAAAATCGGATTCAGAACAACCCAATAATTTAGATTGATAATTTTCAAAACGTGCGTCTATAATATCACTTTTGTTTCCAATAGAGGAATCACAAGCGCACAAAGCAAATATGAGTTCAAATCCATTATTTTCCACATCTTTTCGACACTTCTTAGGAATTTCTTGTTGAGTATCGGCTACAATTATTTCGACTTGTTCCGCAAATGTTTCGGCAACTTCATCTGCTTCACTTTTTGTACTCATCTTATTAACAGCACTATTAATAGTAGGAGATATCATGATCGGACTTTTGTCTAAATTTGTATTTAACATTTTTTTTTTAGTTTTTCGTTTTGAATTTTCAGTTGGAGATTCAATTTTTCTTTTGGTTGACATGTTAATATATATATAATTATATTTCAATTTTATACATACCTTGCGTTTTTTTAATCATAACTTACATTTTTTTAATCCTAATCCAAATCCAAACCCAAATCCAAATCCGAAATCGAAATTAAGCATTTCTTTTTCAATACCGGATTACCACCCGTACATTCATCATCGTCTTTTTTATTCCACTTCTTTGGATCAAACAGTTTGGTCCATGTTTTATCATTTTCCCAATCCAAAGTCATGGTTTTATATCGAATAGAATCAATTCCAATAATTCGATAATTACATTTTCTATAAAATGTCTTCCGTTGTTTCCATTGTTTTTGAAATACATCATGATGATCCACAATATCCACTACGATTGGATTGTCGTGTCGCGTACGCAAAATACGTCCTACTGATTGTGTAATATCCGTTTTTGGGGTTGCCATCACCAAAATTGACAACGATTTAATATCCAGTGCTTCTGCTGCCATAGCATATGTTGCCAATACAATTTGTTTTCCCTCCGTTTCTTGTAAATCACATTGTTTCATCCCTCCCACATAATATCCCACACTCGCAAATCCTTTATGCGAAATCGATTCATAAAAGTATTTCAATAATGAACGTGTGTGTGCTAGAACCATAATTTGTGCTTCTTCACCTTTTTCACGACTTTCGTCTATCAAATCCTGAATTGCTTTGACGATAAAATCACTTCGTGGACCAAAATTACCCAATTTTGAGATCATTGTGCTGTATTTTGTTTGTCCTTTAAAATCATATTCTGTTTCATTAAATTCCGGATCCGAACTAATATATTCCATCGAACGCACACAAACAGGGTCTTCATCTTTGCGTTGCTCGGTGTAAATTTTTGGTCCAATGAACATATATAACACAGTTGTTAATTTATCTTTACGATCTACCGTTGCTGATATACCTAACATATTTGGACTGGCAACGCGTAATAATGTTTTGGAAAATTGCTCACTTCCAATACGATGAACCTCGTCTATAATGGTCAAACCAAAACAATCAAACGCATTCTCCGGAAGTGCGCGATCATACAATGTTTGTAACATACCAATAACAATATCTTTTCCTTCTACATCGAAAACCGGTCCTTGGATTTTCCCGACTTTAGCACCAGGTAAGAATTCGTCAATGCGGTCAATCCATTGATTCATTAAGAATTCTTTATGAACAATAATCAACGTTTTCTTTTGTATGTCGGATATGATTTTGAGTGCCATTACTGTTTTTCCTCGTCCACAGGGAACCTCGAGTATACCACCATTGCCGTTTTGTTCAGAACCACAGCATATAGGGTTGTCGACATGTTTCATGTAAACATCAATAATTTTATCTTGGTAGTCGCGCAATGATTTAGGGAATTCCAATGAAATATTATCTCCTTTTGTTATTTCCGATCTATTGGGAAGTCCATAACGTTCAATTCCGAAGAATCGGGGTATATATATTTTTTTATCATTTTCTCGATATACTGGAAAAGATCCTTCGTCTGTAGGCGCACCATATGTAACACCTGGAGTGATGGGCTTTACGTTTAAATCTTCGTATAATGATTCTAAATCTTTCGGTTCCAATAGACTTTTAGGAATTGTATATCCTTTTTTTCCCAAATATGCTCCGTTGCGGACCATTTCTTTATAAGATTCCGAAGGTTCATATTTTGTCTTTATGTTCGCCTTATTTTTTTTATACATCATTTTTCTTTTCCATTGTGACGACATTTAGTTAATTGTATATATTACTTTGTGTTTATACATTTTTCAATTTTGTTTTTATGCGTTTCATTATTTTACTTATATAATATATAAATAAATATGTTTTCGAACTCGGAAAAAGATAAGACGATAGATCAAATGTTAGCTGACGGCGAAGATAAGTTAAAAGAAGCAGGACATTTTAATCAAAGAAGTCCTACTGGAAGTCCTGTGAGTATTACTGGAAGTATTGGGAGTATTACTGGAAGTCCTACTGTGAGAGAACGTCGTCCAACATATGCCAGTACAAGAGGCGGCAAGAGACGCACCCGCAAACAAAAACGCAGTGGTAAGAAATCCAAGACAAGTAAAAAACGCAGTGGTAAGAAATCCAAGACAAGTAAAAAACGTGGTTCTAGAAAACGCGCATAAATTTTATAAAATCATAAATCCACTGATTTTATAAATATTTTCAACGTATAAACATTTAGTAACAACAATTTTTTTAAGAAAATATCCACGTATTCTATATAATGAAAATCAATTCCATGTTGAAAAAGGTAAAACCTGTCGAAATTCTAGTCTTTATTGTATTTGCCTTATATCTAGTTTTCCCTGTAACTACACCTAGTACACTTTCTCCTTATATTGAGTCCCCTCTTGGACTCTTGGTATTATTTTGTGCTATGATTGCCATGTTTGTTCATAGTAGTCCAGTTTTAGGCGTTCTTTTTGTATTTGTTGCTTATACTTTATTAAGACGTAGTGCCACTGTTCGCAATAAGAGTCATTATGTTCAAAATACAAAGGAAACTGGAGCAAAGAATAGAGATGTTCAGAAGCAAGTTGAGAAAGCAACCCCTCCTACAGAAACTCCTCGCACTGTTGACATTCAGATCAAGGATGAACCAACTTTAGAAGAAGAGGTTGTCCAAGAACGCGCACCGATTGGACGCAGTGAACCAGTTAATTTCCTCCATAGTTCTTACAAACCAGTTTCTACTAATGTAAATGGAATCGCCAGTTTTTAAACCGTTGAAGAATTAAAATGTTCCATTTTAATTTAGCAACGGTCAGATGCCAGTAACGAATTAAATCCTAGCACACCAAAGGTGTCTGGATTTAAATCTTCACTGGTATAGAAATAAGGTAAAATACTAACTTTTCTATATGTTATTATTTTATAATGAAAAATTTATTGGTAACTGGCGGTTGTGGATTCATTGGGTCGAATTTCATCAATTATGTTTTCAAGCAAGAAAAATACAACATCATTAACGTTGATGCTCTTTATTATTGCGCGAATAAAGAGAATATTTTGCCAGAAATCCGAAATTCGGACTATTATAAATTTATAAAAGGGAATCTTACAAACAAAGATTTCATGGAACACATTTTGGAAACATATGAAGTCCAAGAAGTCATCCATTTTGCGGCCCAATCTCATGTTGAAAATTCATTTGAAGATTCACTACAATATAGTCAAGACAATATTTTAGGCACACATATTTTGTTAGAATGTTGCCGAAAATATGGAAATATTGAAAAGTTTATCCACGTATCTACTGACGAAGTATATGGCGAATCTTTCTTGGACATGAATGAAGAGAAAAAGACGGAACAATCTATTTTGTGTCCAACGAATCCATATGCGGCAACCAAAGCAGGTGCCGAATTGATCGCACAATCTTATTTTCATTCCTTCAAAATGCCTATTATCATTACACGTGGAAATAATGTGTATGGACCGAATCAATATCCGGAAAAATTAATACCGAAATTCATTAAAATGTTAGAAAACAACCAAAATGTCACTATCCAAGGGGATGGAAGTTGCGTTCGTGCGTTTCTACATTCCTATGACGCCGCACGCGCATTTGAAACAATATTGGAAAAGGGAAAAATAGGGGAAATTTACAATATTGGGTGTGACGAACATATGGAATATAGTGTGTTTGAAATTGCCAAATTTTTGATTAAAAATATCAAAAATACTACCCAATATGGACAATACATTACTTATATCCAAGATCGACCATTCAATGACCAGCGGTATTACATTAGTAATCAGAAGTTGAAGGATTTAGGGTGGGATGTATCAATCGATTTTAAGGATGGTTGTAAAGAATTACTACATCACAAAGAATCACAAGAAGGAGAGTCCAAGAACCTTATTTTGGAATTAGAAGAGTCTTTGATTCACTAAGTATTTTGGTCATTTTTTCATATTATTATATGCTGTAACATATAATCATGTTTGTTTATTTTTTACTTTGTACGGATGGTTCAACTTACATTGGCGCTACTGTAGATTTAGACAGGCGACTGAGACAACATAACAAAAAAATTAAAGGTGGTGCTCATGCAACAGGCATCAAAGTTGCGGCCGGACATTCATGGTGTCGCGTTTGTCATATTTCAGGATTCCCCGACTGGAAAGCAGCATTACAATTTGAATGGCGATGGAAACAAATATCTCGCACATTGTCCAAGACATTAAAACCCATTGAAAGACGACTTATGGCACTTCAACGGTTATTGTCTCTTGAAAGACCCACTACAAAAGCATTGACCTATAGTGAATGGGAAGAGAAACCCCATCTTCATATGGAACAATGTTTAGATATGTTTTCTTTATATTTCCAAGAAAGCGAAGAAAATCCCTATATTTTGATTTAATTTACGATTTTTGACCTTTTTGAATTTCATCAATAGGCCAGTCTTTAGAAAACGATTTCTTGGACTCAATAATTAAATAAGAAACTACCAAAATGACACACGTGAGTATACCATATAATAAGTAATTGGCATAATTAGGATATACATTTGGATCACCCACAACACCAATATATAAGCAATATCCGGCTATAAGTCCAAGAACCACAACAATAGATTGATTTACTCGTGTCATTGTTCCTCGCTGTTCTATAGGATTGACAACTTCACTAAATGAAAAAACAAACTGTAATATGAATACATAACCTAATGGAATAATATTAAAACATACCACGGCCATAAAAATAAACACAATAAACATCATCATTGTTTTTAATGAATTTGTTGCTGCGCTGTCTTGGACTAACCCACTACTTACTGGTAGACTGTAAGCCGCAACTTCATCAGAATCGATAGGCACATAGTCACATTCCATCCATTCACCTGGAACAGGTGCTCCAAGAATATTATACTCATCCGGTTGTAAATTAAACAAATCCAGATTATTTTGTAAATTCATTGCGCTCATGGAAATAATTTCTAAAGCGCGTCCAAAAGTAATGACAGTTGCGTTGTTTCCTAAATTGCTGGTATATTCAATGTATTTCGTATCCGGAACAGTTTCACGGAAAATATCGTTATTTAAATTTACTGTCATTTGTGTAACATTATCGGCTGTTGCGCGAATAATACTATCAATCGCACCACGTTGAGGACCAGGATTCACAATATTCAATGGAAAACACATAAAAAGTGTTTTGTCGCCGTTTGCGTTAATATTGCGAATAATTAATTGGGCATTTGATTGAACTCCATTCAGTTCATTCATTTTTGTATCATTAGAATTGCTTATAATCCAAAGTTTGCTTGCTTTATATTCGGTTGTATTCCCACCATCCGTATACGTAATGTTGGAAGAAGATGAAATAGCACAATCCGCAGTAATATATTGATTCACTTCATCTCTAAATATAGATGTAATGCCCAAAGGTAAATAATTAATTACTACAGATCGACTAGTATCAACTGTTTTACTTAAATCAAATCCTGACATCTTTTTATTTGTATAATAAGATGTCACAAATTAATCAATGAAAAATATCATTATTCTATAATCTGAATCAATGGTTCCATATAAATTTCTTTCGGTGGGTTTTGTTTTTCACCATCGTCGTCGATTATTTTTTCAATCATAACAACACTGTCCGTTTTTCCTTCTATTTCATCATCGCCAAACAGTCCAAGTTCGGGAAGGCGTAATATATTATTTAAACTGCCCATAACACCTTTAATCTTGATTTGTTCTTCTTGACCAACAGATGGGTCAAAATTATAAGAAGATATTATTGGAGATCCCTTTGATGATGTTTTTTGACTATCATTATTTCCCTCCCCTGAAGTTTCTGAACTATTACTTGTTTCTGGTGTGGTTGTTTCTGAAGTATTAGAAGGACCACCTGACGAATCTGTGGTAGAATCATCTATTTTACTTTCATCAGATGATTTATTCATTTCTTTCAAAGATTGATTAAATTTGTCGGTCGATTCTTTGTCTCTTTTTTCTTTGTCTCTTTTTTCTGCTTCTTTTTTATCCAATACAACAATTTTATCATTCGGTATGTTTAAAATGTGAGCAATCAGTTGTGGTATATTTTTGGGTTTTTTAATTTTATTTCTCTTCCTAAACCCAAACATACCACCTTTCTTAGGTATATTTTCAGATTCTCTTCCAGAAAAACTCATTTATATTACATGACGATTTTATTAATAAGGAATGTATTTATAAAGCATATTTTCATAAATGGTTGCGCGGAATGTATCTTTGTATCCTTCTACGTAAACAACATCTCCATTAAAAATTTCGTCACACCCTAAATCAGATGTACAACTTCTACCTTTTACACTTATAGGCAATTTAGTATGAATATTTCCGGCATTATTTGTCATTGTATAATATTGGTATTTATCTCGACCATTTGAACTACGTCTTCCCATTAAGGGTAAAATCAAATCGTCTCCACTATTTTCACGTGTTAAAATACCCGTTTGACTATAATTCAATTCGGGACCGCGTGTTTGTATATTAATAGCAGCACCTCCTTCTTGTTTCAATGGAGGACTATGTAAATTTACTAAAGGATGAGTCCTACTAGATACAGGTGCTAAAGTATCAGGGGCAACATCTTGGACTGGCGGTGCCATTAAAATAACTGGTTGACTAAAACTGGTATTGTTATAACGAACACCTGGTTTTACAATATTCATATAATACATGTAAATAACTGTAATAATTAAAACAAACAATAAAAACATGGTCATATTTTCCATACAAAATAAACCTGGAATACATTTTTTTGTCGAAACGCGTGGCATTGTATATATTAGTTATATACAATACTTATTTGTCAATTTTATTATTTTTTATCATCTTCCTTCTTACTAGCATCTACACCATCAAAAGCAGTCTTAAAAGGAACCGATGCTTTTTTGGGCGGCGGTGGTGATGACCCCCAAAATCCAGGTTCCCAATCATATCCACGTAAATGACGTTTATTAAACCATGCTCCCCATCTTTCACTTGGCATTAGAGTTGTGAATATATGATTAATACCTGATAATATTTGATCACCCGAGCAATTCAATAATTGACCCCACTCGGCAAACGTTTTGTATATAGTAACAGTATGCCCATTCTTCATGGTCCATTTACCTTCACATCTGTAACATTTACGTATTACCGATTCCGGCCATTTGATTAAATGAAATCCGGAAAGAGCAAAAAATAACGCATCTAATGGCAACATGAATATATTCCATATCATCGTGACTAATGGTGTCAAATCAATACCGAAAATGGCGTTTATCAATATAAGAGGGAGTTCAATGAAAACACCATATAAAATACCAAATACCATATCGACAATATAATAGCGTGTACAACTTCCGTTCAAGAAATTCTTGAACTTATACCAACTACAAGATGCCATTACATCCAATACAGTACCGGTGTTTTGAAAACCTGTAGCAAATTCTAAACCAGCACAATCCATATGTGCTCCAAAACCTTTCATCCATGATTTTCCGCCAACAACAAGCATAATTATAAGAGAAATTGCCATTGCTATTCCTAACGCAAAAAATATAGCTTGCATAATAGTAGCAAACATTGTTATACCAATCGCAAATGCCTGCAATATAGCTCCTGCTATTTGTAATCCAGTTAATATAATATTGGCAATTGCCGAAAATATACTTTGTATCACGGAGGTAATACTTAAACCAACGGTCAACCCGTCAGCAAGACTCTGTATTGCGTTCAGTGCCGGATCGATCACATCCATAAAACCTTCTTTATCGTTATTAAATGGAAAATCGTTATTAAATGGAAAATCGTTATTAAATGGAAAACCTTCTTTCATATGTTAAATAAAATATATATATTACTATTCCATAATATATATATTTTTCGCAATTAATGTAATTAGTGATTTGCCGTCTTTAAAATATCCTTAAATTCGTTGACTAATGGAGAAATATTCATTAATTGATCGATTAATTTCATTTGAATTGAAAAAATGCTTTCAACTTCTTTCCGTTGCTCTTCATTTACAATACGATTGGAATGTTTCATTGCTAAAGTAAGTTTATCTCTGGCCAGTTCTAATTGGGATGTATTAATGGACTTGTCCAGTTGTGACAGCATACTAGAAGAAGATACACCTTTTACTAATTTGTCTAGTGTTTGATCTCGCTTCTCCGGATCTTTGTTCAATTCGGTTTCAGATAAATCCATATTTGTGATCTCATCTTGCACCTTTTTATTAATCTCACCCATGTCAATATTCTTTAATTGGGCTTCTACCTCCTCTTCTGTTGGGTCATCAACGTTGTCTGTAGAAGGGGAAGTTACATGATCCGTTAATGTGTCAATATCAATACCAGCAAAACCTTCTTTACCCGATAATTCCGTTCCAAATCGGATCAAATTAGTCACGGCAATTGCTGTAAATAATATGACAATCATGTTTTTACTAAAAAAAGACGTTAAGAATCCAATAATAATCATAACCCCCGCATACATTTCATCGCCAATCATGGTATAATTATATAAGTTTACAATCACTAAAACTACCAAAAAATATAATACTGATTTACTTTCAATTAATCCTTGGGATGTTTTGGACATCCAATTTCCTATTTTGTTAAATACCATTTATATAAATACTCCATATAAAACAATTATAGTCTTATAATAAATTAATCGTCATTATTATCATTCGTTGTCACTTCTTCTACATCAGATTCCTCTACAACAGATTCTTCCACAACAGATTCTTCCACAACAGATTCCTCTACAACAGATTCCTCTACAACAGATTCCTCTACATGATCTTGGATATAATGGGATGGAATACATTCTCCTTCGTAAATGTCTAATACTTCCTTTACTACATCTTCTCGTTGTATGTCGGTTTTTTCAAATTCAAAACTTCCTATACTTGACGACCTTGTTCCACGAAATTTGTCCAAAAAATCGTCTAAACCATTCATATTTTCTATTTTATCACATTGATCTAAATCACCGGTAATAACAATTCGACTATTTTCTCCTAAACGTGTTAATAACATTTTCATTTGGGATATTGTTGAATTTTGCATTTCATCCGCAACAATCCAAGCATTTTTAAAAGTTCTTCCACGCATATATCCAAGAGGTGCGATCTCAATTGTTTTATCTTCTAATAATTCAGTCACTTCTTTTGGATGAATAAATTGGTATAAAATATCATAAATAGGTCGTACCCAGGGTGCCATTTTCTCTTCTAATGTACCTGGTAAATAACCCAAATCTTCATCTACTGAAACAGAAGGGCGAGTGAAAATCAATTTCTCACATCTACCCATTAAAAAATGTCGCACACCATATTCAGTAGCAAACATGGTTTTACCTGTTCCAGCAGGTCCAGTAGCAATAATAATTTTCTTTGTTTTGGACCGTAAAGTAGAAGCATAGATCTCTTGACCTCTTGTTTTGGGACGGGCAAACTTTTGTTCAAAAAGATCTTTTTCATTCTGCGATAAATGCTGCATATTTTCGTACATGTTTCTCTGTTCTTGGAGAGTTGATTGAACTTCACTATTGTACTCTTTTAGCAGTTCTTTCTCGTTGAATTTTCTCCCTCGCTTCCCACGTTTTTTTTGACCTCCTAAAGAATGATGTGATGGATCACTCATTATTATAATAATAGGATTATATTTTTTACATAAATATTACGTTATTCGAGTTTAAACAAAAAAAATCATTTATGGTGTATAATATATCAGTCATGTCCGGTCCTATTCATAATCTAAACATCCAAGAATATTCTTTAGACGAAGTTCTTGGACTTTTTGATCTTCATAGTTACGATATTAGTATAGACGATCTAAAGCGTGCCAAGAAAAAGGTTTTGATGCTACATCCCGATAAATCGAAATTGGATGCCAAGTACTTTCTCTTTTATAAGAAAGGATTTGATGTAATCATTCAGTTTTATGATAATCAGCATCGTCAAGACAAAGAAATCGATAAAACGTCTTTAGCATACGATCCAAATATGACTCAGCAAAACAAAAGTACATCCGATAAAATTAGCAAAACGGTCAGTACAATGGAAGACGGATCATTTAATGAGAAGTTCAATGAACTCTTTGAAAATAATAACATGGGAAATCATCAAGATCCTAGTAAAAATGAATGGTTCAAAAACGAAGAATCTGATTTTGATTTACCACAAGGCAAAGTCTCAAAACAAACCATGGATGATAAATTTCAACATATAAAACAACAAACTAGCAATCTAGTGAAATATAATGGGGTTCAAACTATTAATCAAGGTGGTTCAGGAACGAATCAATTATATGATGACGACGGCAGTGGGTACGTTGCCAGTGATCCATTTGGAAAATTGAAATTCGATGATTTACGTAAAGTTCATCGTGATCAAAGTGTATTGGCCGTAAGTGAGCACGATATACACAATATGAAAACATTTAATAATGTAGAAGAATTCAACCGAGAACGTAGTCAATATTCATATGATCCCATTGAAAAACAACACGCTGATAAATTACTACAAGAGCAAGAACGTGCAATGCGTCATCAAATGATGGAAAAAGAATATAAATCGAAATTGGAACTGGAAAAAAACATCGAGAAGAACCAATCCGTGTTGTCGTCTTTTTTATTGCTCCAAAACAAACCTCCTTAATATGATCAATGTTTTACATTGTAACATTGTATAATATTACAGACTTCACATATACCTAATACTCCATACGGTTGAACAAACAATATATTATGATTTTCGCGAATACAACATCGGTCTTTCCATTCATTTTTATATATGGATTTATGTTCTTCGGGTACATGTTTAATGCTCGTTTTCATTATGTTTATGTCTAGAATATTGACAGGATTGATTTTACTTGTATTGGAACAACAACTATTTCGTCTTGTATTATATTGTGTACGCAATTGTGTTGTTCTACATAATGGACATCCATTATTCCAATTCTGAATACATTTTGTATGAAACCTATGTGAACAATTCCATTTTTGTACACATTCCGAATTATTTTCAGTTAAAGGATCATAACATATAGGGCATACATCCACTTCATCTTCTTCGATAATATCCCTTTTTGGTATAACGTGATTACTCATTTTCGATCCCATGTTTTTATTGGTTTTTTTGTATAAGCAATATTCAATTGAAATAATCAATTTTATAATATGTTCGATTAAAAATAACAAAGTGTTTATTTTGTTATTTTGCTGCTTTGACACTAATGTCACGAAGATTCTCAAATTAAGTGCGTCTCTTACTTGTCTTTCTCTTTTTCACTGTTTTGCGATTCTTGTTGTGCTTCTTGCGGCAAAAAGTCCGCTTAGGTCCCTTTGCTACTTTACATCCGGTAAGTTTTTTACAACGGTTGGGTTTAGAGGTGCGTTTTCCTTTACAAAGACTAGTTGCCATAATATACAATATAATTATATTATATTTTTAAGGATAGGGTAAAGTTGATATATCATCATTTACATCGGAACTCATTTCACGCATCAATTGAGTTCGACCAGGAGAAGTATACGCACTTGTACGTGTGCGAGTTAATAGTGGTGGTCCTAAATTACCTTCGTCTAAATCAATTGTTTGACTGCCACTATCAAACGCTAGTTGACGACCCTGCGTATTTTCGCGAGCACACAAATACGTGAATGGATCCATTATATTGTTGTTCATTTCTTTCACTAATGTTAAATCGTTTACTAAACCTTGTAACATTTCGTCATTTTCTATATGATGTTGTCCCATGAATTTTTGTAGATTATTCTTCAAATCATCGGCACAATCTATTTGATTATTGTCAAATTCATGGAGTGGCGGTGGAAGTCCGAATGTAAAACAATCACGGCGAAATACTAATCTTTCATTTTTGTTGTCTAAATTACTTCGTATATCATAAAGGAATTTCTGAACACAAAGACGATAATATTGTTTTAGCAAGGAAATATTATTATCAATTTCAGGTGTTTCTTTTGAACTATTCATAGTATATGTTTCTCGTGTAACAACATTCGTTCCATTCAATACTATAGATACATTTTCCATATTTTCAGCCAAGATATGATATTCTTTTTTTGCTTCCGACGACAAATTTCCAATTTCCAATGAACTTTCAAAACATCCTTTTTTAAAATCATAAATAGTTCCATTATTCACAGTGATGACACATTTATCTAAAACTCTATTTGTTTCATTAAACAAAATTTCACCATATACATTTCCAGTAAATTCAATATCATCAATAAACCAATCACAACAAGTAGTATATTTTTTCCCCAATGAACTCATAAGGCGAGAGTTATGATCTTTCCCTAACGCAATAAAATGATTAATGTATTTTGGACTTGCGAAATTGACTAATTCTGCCACATTTGTAATTCCACAAGTAGGTTCTCCATCGGTAATCAAAATGCCTACTTTATTATAACATTCAATGGATTCATGTTCAATATCCAGGTTTTCATTCATAGTATTTAATGCTAATCCAATATCTGTGCTATTCATTGGATGAATAGCGTGAATTTTGGAAATAATATCATTCACGTTTTCTTTGGAAACACATATGCGCTCCACATAATGATGAATATGGTTGTCAAATCCATTGATTTCAATATACACATTTTCTCTTTTATGAGCAAAATGAAGCACCATATTTTGAAGAGTGTGTCGAAGCAATTGAATTTTGCTGCGACCTTTACTTACAATATCCGACATAGACCCCGAAACATCAATCATAAAGGAAAATAACATACTAGTAGAAGAAGGAGAAGATGCTTTGGTTTCCAATGATAATACGCCATATTTCTGTGTGTGAAAATTCCCGTATTCCTCGGGAAGAGACGATAAACTGTAATTTAATTTCAACTGTTTCAACATATTTAGTATTTACTATATTATTATTTAAGTAAATTTTCAAAAGAATCAATTTTATAAAGTAACTAATGCCATTCATCAACTAAGATAGTGCAACATTTTGACCCAATGATGAAATATATTTAGAACTCCGGTCTAAACCCTTCAATTTTGACATAACATGTTTCATCTTTTCCGTACTTTCTTCTTCTATATGTTTTCTTTGAATTTGTTGTTTTAATTCCAAAATATCCTCCTTTAATAAAATTATTTCGTCCTTCACAAATTTTGTGAAATCTTGAACTTGTTTTTCCAATTCTAAAAATTGTTCCTTCGAAACATATTGTTTTTCGACATCTTGAGCCCATGATACTTGTTTAGGTGTTTTTTCGTTTTCATCCAAAGATTGAATTTCCAATGAAATCGGTTTGTCATTTTCGATTGGTTTTATCGATTCTGATTTAGTCACTTTTGGTTGAAGCGGTTGTATATCATATTCTCGCTCCTTCATTTGCTTTTGTAACAAACTATCTATATTATCCAAAGGAGTATCGTCTTGTTTTTTCTCACTGAAATCTATTTCTTCAACCGTTGGTCGTTGTAACATGGAACCATATTCTTGTTGGCGATTTTCAAATTGGTTATTTATTTTGGTTTGCTTTTGTTCGATTAAATAATCGCGCGATTCCATAGAATTTGATTCTAAAGAATCGATTTGAAAAGGAGTAGAAGAAATCCCGTCATATGAATGCGAAGAAAAATCTGTTTTTGTCTTCAATTCATGAATCATATATTGAATGGTTTCCTTATTTAGTGACCTGAGTTCTTGAACATTTAGTTTGGGATTGGACTTATCATAAAATTGTTGAATGATACTTTGAAACCATTTCTGTTTCTCTTCTTTTTTCTGAAAATGGGACATTTTCGATATAGTATTCCATATTAATGTTTGATTTTCAGGTAGAATATACAAACTCATATACTAAATGAAAATAATAATATTTATATTATTATTCGCAATATATATGTAAAAATTAATCTTTCATCGGACATTTTAAATTGGGATCAATAAGTGCCTTGTCTTCTGGTTTTCTTCCACATACATCTTTTCGGATCATCTCTTCTGTAAATTGTCCACGTCCAATAAGATTGGTCTTATCATAACCGAATTTCTGACGTACTTCATTCACAAAATCCATGTCTTTATGTGCTAATATAAGACGTTCTTCTAACCAATGCTCGTAGTTTTTACCACGTATGTTTTGGACACCTGATAAAAAACTAAAAATTCCTCCACCCTTTTTCTCATTACTCTTCTTTGGTGGTTTCCGGCATTTAATCGGAGTATCAGCACCAGGTTCTAACGCCACATCACTGTCTTTAAAAACGAATTCGTATACTTTCTCCTTTTCTTTTGCGTCAGGGGGACCTTTTAATGTAACTGCTAATTCCTCTTCAAAATCTTTGGCAACCTCAGATATAAAATTGACTAAATATTCGCCATGCGAGTCGACTTCAGATGCTTGAGGTCCTTTTTCGACACGGATCATACTAAATATATCAGGGTTCGTGTGTTGTCGAGCAAAAACAACACGCACCTTTTCCGTGCGTTTTTTACCACCATGATGACGCTTTTTAGTATTGGTCTTTCTTTTCTTATATGTTCGTTTTGAATTATTTTTTTTCATCTTATAATAACATGAGAAAAAGAGTTTACTAATTATTTTTCATTGAAATACACCTTACGATATGATGTCATTAATTCGTCTGTTAATCCGGGTTTGGTAAAAATGTGAACAATATCTTTTGTTTCGAGTTGTTTTTTTCCTCCTTTCATAATGGTTTGGAAATGATCATCTAAATTATGCGTTATAAATGTCACAATAAAGAAAAGTGAAAACATGCCGCATTCAGTATTTGTTTTTTGATGACTATAATCGTTTTGAATATATTTGAATAAAATCGGTTCATCTAACTGTTTTCCTTGTTTGATAATTTCTTTCTTCAATTTATTGATTTGTCGAGGGACCGAATTCACCGCACTATCATAATAGAAAATCAAACTTTGGTCCATATCAATAAACATCGAAACCCAGTGAGAACCTGGTTCATCGTGTTTGTCTAAATTAAATATAACACCCAGTTTTGTTTTTCCGCGATTTTTCAAGTCCTGTAAAGACAAACGACACAAATCGTTCCATACGCATTTATCATCTCCATACGGTTTTGCGTCATAATCAATTGCGGATGGACCTAGTAATTTGAATTCTGGATGTGAAACCTCATATTGTTTTAAAACGGATTGAATGTCGTAATTGGACAACCACGCATTTGGTTGTGTTTTCCACGAATTCGGTTTATCGGGCGAAAAGAGTAAATTATCCAATTCTTGTTTTTGTTTGGGGTTTTTAATTTCGTTTAACCAACAATCTTCTTTTTCACAATGATCCATTTTTGAACGTAATATTGACCAAATTTTCCTGGGATGAGACGTTCTTATTTTTTTGTCATGATTTTTATTATACGCATCGCGAATTGCCAACAGTGCGTCTTTGGTATAACAAGTATTTCTATCTACTTGCTTGCCTTTATTGCGCGGATGACAATTCATTTTCACCGTTTTATTATATATTTTCTTGTTTTTTTTACTATATTTTGGTTTACCCATTATAGTATAATAGGTTATTTTTTTCTCATTAAATATTTATCCATTGTTCCAGTAGAATAAGAAGGGGGTTTATCGTCTGATTCTTCACTTTCTGCTTGAAAAGGGAAAAGATCATCTCCATAAGAATCATCTTGGTCATATTCTTTTTGTATTTCATCGGATCGTTTTTTAACTTCTAAATACCGTATCAAAGTGCGGGAATAATTGTTAAACGCTTCGTTTACATCGGACCCATAATTGTGTTGTTTACATTTACATAATTGAGTTGTGACTTCTTGAATATCTTGCTTAAATGTTTTACAATCTTCAATAAATTGTTGTTCTTCTTTATATCGCGAATCATCCGTTTTGTGTAAATATTTGCTATAAGATGTTTGATTACTGAGTAATTTCATGGTGATTTCGTCGATAAATTTGTCATTGGGCGATTCACTAATAGGTATATCATTTTCCATTATATATATGTAAAATGATATTTTGTTGTTGTAAATAGCGATTATTTTTTGTCTAACTCATCTGCTTTTTGTAGATGTGTTGTGTATTTTTGTTCAAAAGTGTTTTTAATTTTGTTCATGGTTTCCTTGTTTGTGCCTTCCAATTTTCCTGATATACAATCAATCTTGTCCATAATATTTTTATAAATGTCTGCTTTGGTACGATCACATCCTTCTTTTCGACCGCTCATGAAAGTATTACAACTAACACCAGTTTTTTCAACATTTTTAGAATTAACCAGCGATTCCAGCATCCCAATTTTCGTACGATCAAAGTATTTGGGATTTGGTACATCTAAGGTATTTTCTTTAATAGCCTCTTCTATATCTTTTAATAAATCCATTGTATCTTTATAATGAGGTACCTCTGTGTTATTCTGTAATGCTTGATATTTTTCCGTTACTGTAGTATCACATGTGCCATCCCCACCACGTCTTTTTCTATATTTGCGCGTTTTTTTCACACGTTTTTTATGATTTTTTGATTTTTTCCCATGTTTCTTGGACAATTGTTTTTTACTTTTATATCTACGAGTAGCCATTATATATAATATGTAGATTATATTATGAATGAACGCATTTATACCTTTTTGGGGATTGGTTAAATGTCTAAATACCCTTTTAGTTTTTCAAAAAAGTGAATCAACTATCTCTTCTTACGCGTTTCGTTCTTGGACTCTGCCTTCTTTTTGCGCGTGTCTTCTTTTTGTTTGCGTTTTTCTTCTTTTGCCCGTTCCTTTTCTTGGCGTTTATATTCCTGATCTTGTTGTTTCAAGCGCTTTTTTTCTTCCTTTACACGTTCTTTTTCTTCTGCCTTTTCTTCTTTTTCGCGCTCTTTGGTTTCTTTCTCTTGGACAAGTTGATGTTTTACATCGCGAAAGTCTTTTTTCGTTTTATCTAAATATTTGGAAACTAGATCATTCATTAAACCTTCTTTAAATTCTTCGCGTAGATCGCCTTGTTTACGTAGTGTTTTACGTAATTTATTTTCCGTTTTCTTTTTCTCCTTTTCTTCTTTTAACTTTTCTTTTACTTCATTTTTCATCTCTTTTTTCAGTGTTGTCATTTTCTTGGACAAATCTTTTTTTATTATTTTCTGTTCGAATAACAAATCTTTAGACTCTACACCAACCTGTTTTTTGCGTAGTTTCATTGTTTTCTTGTGATTTGATTGTTCTATTTTGATGGCATGTTTCACAACAAACGTTTCTAGTTTACTGAGTTCTCCGTTTCGCAACATAGTTTTGAGTTCTCTTAATTTCTTTTTATGGTTTGAGACCATAACATTGAGTTGGTCGTCTAGATCCGAAATACGAGTTTTAAACGCATCTAATTTATGTTGTATTTCTTGGACTTGTGGGTGTTGTGAAAGAGTATTTTCAATCGGACCTTTCTTAGTAATTACTTTTCCACAATCATATTTCAAAACATAATATAAACTATCTTCAAATTCCTTGACTTTTGTTGGATCCGTTTTCTTCAAATTGCTCAATTTCTTCAAAATATCTTGTTTGAATTTCTTTTTCCCACCAATAACATCTTTTAATTGATTGATTTTGTTTTTCACTAATTTGGTATAATCTTTTGCTTCGGAAACTAATTCCTTGATATTTTGATTCGCAATTTTTAAACACCCTTTTTTTACCGTACCTTCATATTCATTACATAAATCGCGCAGCGCATAAAACCGAGTTGCTTCTAGATCTTTAAATTCTGCGTCGATTTCTTGGCTTTCTTTCTCCATTTGTTGATATAATTGTTCAATTTCTTTGGAAGTATCGTCGCGAACTACCCTTTTATCCATTTCTTGGACAATTTTGGCGTCTTTCATCATAGGAACATGAATATGTTTAATAATGGGTTGAGCAAATTGACGAGCATCTTTTTCGCGATTTAAATAACTAATGTGTCCGGCAACATTGTCCAAATAATGTGTTTTGCCATCTTTTGTAAAACTGCCATCTTCATGTAAATATTGTTCGGAGAATACAGGAAATTCTTCGGGCATTTGTTCGTGACTTTCTTTACATAAATTCATTAATTTTACTAGTTCCATGGGATTTTCAGTAATAGGTGTAGCAGTCATGAGCAACAATCGAACCGAATCGGGACCTGATAATTGATAAGAATCCATAAGTGATTTATGGAGTGCTTTCATATCAGGACGTTCAATGGAAGATAAATCGCCACCGCCATATAATTTGTGTGCTTCATCAATAATAAGTAGTGTTTTGCGCAACGGATCAGTAGAACCATTAATATCAACCAACCGTTTATAATAATTGTTTTCTTTGGATACTAAATTGGAAAATTGTTTATACGAAATAGGACGTATTTTCCAAGCATCCGACAACAATTTCATGCGTTTATTGTGTTCTTCGGGAATTTGAATTCCATCGGCAATCATGGTGCGTATTTGTTCGTTACATACTTGATCAAACATATTTTTCCAAATATCATTTTTCAATGTAGTACGTGTCACCCATAGAACAGTATAACCTTGTGGGGCAAACGTGGATGTGGCAGCAGCAATTGCGGAACATGTTTTACCAGTGCCGGTGCTGTGCCATAGCAACATACCTTTAACTGGGTATTGAGGAGTAAAATAGGTTTTCACAAAGCGTTGTGTAGGAGTATATTGAATAATATTGCCACCACCGGTTTTGTCCACACACATATTTTCCATTTTCACGTTTTCCCATTTGACGTCGGACAATTCTTTGACGTAATTACGGAATTGAGTAAATCGTTCGGATTTGGAGGCACCATGAATAGAAGTAGGCAACGAAATACTCTTTAAACCTCCACCGCTCATTACAGAAAATTCGTGAACTGCTTTGTTTAATTCGTAATCCACCGAACCATAAATAGAGGTTTTTTCCATATGCTCCAAGAAAGACAATAATTTCATGTCTAAATTCAACGATTTCAAATACAATTCAAATGTGGTCTTGGAGTCCAAGAAATGCCGTTGTACAGAATCGGGAATAGAAATGTCGTAAACAAACACATGTAATGGCCAACCGCGACTTGGATGAAAATCCAATCCCTTTTGACCACATGTGCGTGTTCCGCGACCAATAACTTGCTTTTGATCGGCACTATTTACGGCAGGTTCAAAAATATGGACGTATTTGATGTCAAATAGATCAATTCCTTCTTTAAATCCGCTGTCCATAATAATAAAACGGACTTCTTCGCCATGAACATTGGAATCGCGGTTATTGAATTTGGCGAGCATTGTTTTTTTGGTAGATACATTAATGGGTTGATCATACACATTGACCGAAGAAAGTAAATAGAAATTATTATGTTTGGTTTTCTTTAATTTTGAATCACTGTCCAAGACAATTTTATCGAATCGTTTTTTAGCAGCACCCCCGGTTTTAGGCGATTCTTCCTCGTCACTTTCCTCGATGTTGTCCATGGATTTCAATTTGCGAGATTGTTTATAATTTGTCAATACTGACGATGGGCGTGGAGTATCTTCTCTCACTTTTTTTGCCGGACTAGGAGTTTTAGGTGAGTTGGGATGATTTTTATTATGGGCGTCATATGCTAAATGGAATCCATTGGCAACAAATGCCGATGCCAACATGCGAGCACCTTGATTCGACGATTTCACATCGCAAAAAATGAAGTGTTTATAAAAATGTCCATCTTTTTCCTTGTCTTTTTTATCTAAATCTCGAATATTGTTTAAGAGAGCAATGAGTTTGGGAGAATTTGTTTCGGAAACTTCTTTTAACAATTCGGGGTCAAATTTATCCGAATCAAATTTATATTGTGGGTTTGCTTTGGTCCAATTGCTCTTTTTACGAACACAATCGGATTCAAATGTTTGTATTTTTTCCATAATTTCTAAAATATATATTATAGAAAGATATTTAGTCATCCTTTTTAGCATAGAAAATAATATCACATAATACTATAATATATTATGGTTTCAATGAGTAATATTCTAGGTGGTCCTTTTACAGGATTTTCTCCACAACAAACAGTATTGAATTACAAAGATGGTGCACAAACCGCGACACGTTCTATTTTACGTAATGCGTGGAACACATCTTACGCAAAAGGAACATATAATGGACATAAACGTAAGATTGGTCCTTTTCGAGCAATAAACAATGCAGGTGATTTCTTATCTCGTCAAAATTACAAGTGTGGTGGTCCCACGGGTATGAGTAAAAGTTCCATTGGATGGTCAGGAAGCAAAATTTACTTGGGTTCACAAATTAACAACTGTGATACTACTGGTGTTCCTGCGTCAGCAACAAATGTCAAATATGTATATGATTCATCTGACTTTGTAACCTTTAGGAGACAGCAGGCGATCAATAGTAATTACAATGATTTGAAGAATGGAGGTGATGATCATAATGGTTCCTATGTGCCATTAAAACATGTGCGTATTTAAATCCTTGAATAATTAAAATGGAATATTTTCGTATTTAACCATACAGATTATTTAGTCATAATCTTTGATATAATAATTATAAATATAATTATTATAGATGTCATCAGCAGGTTTAATCACAACTACTTTTGTCATCCCTTCTGGGGGTGACCGAACGATTACATTTACTTTCGGCAATCTAGTTGCCTCGACCACATGGGAAATAGATTTTGACGATGGTAATGGGGTTATTACTAACTCACCTTCCCCTACAAAAACGTATACCGGGAATAATCAAACGATTGCGATTAAAACTCAAATTACTGCTGGTGCGGTTCGTGAGTTACAGATCACTAGTGGTAAAGAATTTTTACAAAAATTGGAAGTAGGTAATTCAACTTTAGTAAAAAACGGAACAGCATATGAAACTCTCGATTATTCATGGGGTTTAAATGCGACATTTACTGGTGATTCGGATAGTGACACAGGAACTCTTCTTAATACATTAAATAACGCAACTAATATGAGTAATATATTTAATGGTGCAAGTATATTGACAACGGTTCCAAGTCATTTAATTAGCGGTGTGACAAATATGGGTCAAATGTTCGATAATGCGACAGCATTCAATCAAGATATTGGAATTTGGGACACCAGTAAAGTGACAAATATGAGTTATATGTTCCGATATGCGACAAACTTCAATCAAGATATTGGAAATTGGGACACCAGTAGTGTGATACAAATGAGATCTATGTTCCAATTAGCAACAAAATTTAATCAAAATATTAATACAAAAGAAGTTACTGTTAATGGTGTGACATATAATGCGTGGAATACCAGTAGTGTTACTACTATGAGTTCTATGTTCTATAATGCGACATCATTCAACCAAGATATAGGAAAATGGAATACATCAAAAGTGACAAATATGGCTAATATGTTCTATCGTGCGACAGCATTTAATAAAAATATTAGTATTTGGGACACTACTAGTGTTCTTGTTGACAATTATTATAACATGTTCATAAATTCAGGAATCGCCCAAGGATTACATGGATTTACTGTACCTACACCACTTTCAACCGAGTTCAATAAAGTTATAGGTATAAATGGTTATAACCCAGTAAATATAAAAACAGGTACCATTTATCTCGATGACGGTGCGGTTATTCCTTCTGATGTAACAGATTTAACTACAACAAATGAAGTAAACACCAATATTGCTGGTACATATAGTGTAATCTATAGTGGAACATTGGATGGGGAAACAGTAACCGCAACAAGAACAGTGAATGTAGTTTATTATACACCAACAAGTAAATCGGATTTACAAGCAGCACTTACATTATGGTATACAAAAGCAAATGATTCAACCGATTCAGATGCTTTAAATACAGCAAACAATTATACAGGAACAGGGATAGGATCTGATTATTATGGCAACCCAAATAC
>Ga0115565_10000641_pt1 | contig 29866 bp, 21 predicted proteins | sample COGITO_mtgs_1105_FD_87199 | JGI IMG/M metagenome (GOLD analysis project Ga0115565, IMG submission 87199) | Pelagic marine microbial communities from North Sea - COGITO_mtgs_110530 | ecosystem: Environmental > Aquatic > Marine > Epipelagic | place: Germany:Helgoland, sampling site Kabeltonne... | reverse complement strand
GATAGTTGCTAAAATCAAAATTAAGGTAAATAAACGTATGCACAAAATATATGCAGTCACGAATTTTACAAATTACGATAGCATTTAAAATATTTAAGTTACTAAAGAATCTTTTTAAAAGTTGTTGCATTAATTTTTAATAAATAAAATGTGCTGTTAAAGCTCTTTAAATTTCTTGTTAATTAAATTGTTGAAAACAAAAAAGCCATCTTTATCTCTTTTACTAGAGTTGTAGTACTTTAGAGTACTAATTCGAATCTAGTAAGTATGTCTTTAACAAAATTTGAATCGATGCTTAAAACCAACAATATCTATTTTTTTGATTTGGTCGAGTTTGAGGAAATTATTATCCATTATTTAGATGTTGGTAAACATGCGCTTGCAAAAAAAGCGATGAAGTTAGGTTTAGAACAACACCCAGAATCTATCGATTTAAAATTTTTACAGGTTGAGTTGTATCTTTTTGAAAATGAGATTGATAAAGCAACATATCTTTTAAAAAAGATAGAGCAATTAGAACCAAATAATGATGAGGTTTTTATACAAAAAGCAACCATAAATTCTAAATCTGGCAATCATATAGAGGCGATTATCAACCTAAAAAAAGCACTAACTTTTACTGAAGATAAAGCAGATGTTTGGTCTTTAATGGGCATGGAATATTTGTATTTAGATGATTTTGAAAACGCACGTTTGAACTTTGTAAATTGTATTGAGGTAGATTTCGAAGATTATTCTGCACTCTATAATATTGTATATTGTTTTGATATGGAGGAAGAACATGCAGAAGCAATTGTATATTTAAACAATTATTTAAATAAAAATCCATATTGTGAAGTTGCTTGGCATCAATTAGGGAGACAATTTTTTATTCTAAATAATTTTAAAGAAGCTTTAATTGCTTTTGATTATGCTGTTTTAATTGATGAACATTTTATTGGTGGTTATTTAGAAAAAGCCAAAACGTTAGAAGCATTAGGCGAATACCAAGAAGCGATTGATAATTATTTGGTAACGTTAAATTTAGATGATCCTACAGCCTTTGCTTTTGTTAGAATTGGGGAGTGTTATGAAAAATTACATAAATATGATGCAGCAATTTCTTATTACAAAAAAGCCGTTCATGAAGATCCTTTATTAGATAGAGGTTGGATTTTGCTAACCAATATTTATTATGATGATAAAAATTATCAAAAAGCCGCTTATTACATTGCAGAAGCTTTAAAAATTGATGAAGATAATACCACTTATTGGAGGCGTTATTCCGAAATTAAAATAAAACTAAACTTTTTTGAAGAAGCAGTTTCTGGTTTTGAAAAGTGTTTAATATTGGGAGATACTTCTATCGAAATTTATATTGCTTTGGTAGATGTTTTGTCTTTTTTAGGTGAATTTAATGATGCAATTACAGTTTTGTACGATGCTCAAAAAACGTATAAAAACTTTGCAGAAATTGAATACAGATTGGCAGGTTTATTCTTTATTTTGAATAAAAAAAAATATGGTTTTAATCATTTAATTGTTGGCTTAAATATAGATTATGAATACCATACAATTTTAAAAGAAATTTATCCAACTGTTTTAGATAATGAAAAAGTACAGCAACTAATTATCAATTTTAAAAAAGCTTTAGAATAGTTTTAAACATCCTTAATTAGTTTAGCAAGCTAGTTATAATTTTTACAATCCCCCAAAAAAAATAGCGATATATTGAAGTTGATTTACCTTCATCTTATCATTATTATTTCTATTTAATTTTATAAATAAATATTTAATTACTAAAAAAGCACTATCTAAATTGAAGATTATTATCAAACGAATTGGTTCTTGTAATTTTTGATACATTTTTAGGGGAAACAGCATAAAACATGAAAAAAGTGAGTATTCAAAAAAGCGAAAAAGATAAATTAATTGATTATCAATTCCGTTTTCAAGACTTATTAATTAGTATTTCTACAAAATATATTAATGCAGATTTATCTAAAATAGATGAACTTATAGAAAAATCTTTAAAACAAATTGGTGAATTTGTAGGTGCTGATAGGAGCTATATTTTTGCATACAATTTTGATAAAAATATAACAAAAAACACCTATGAATGGTGCAATAATGGCATTGAAGCAGAAATTGATAACTTACAAGAAATACCTTTAGATTATTTAGATTTTTGGTTGGCATCTCATAAAAATGGCGAAGCTTTTTATGTAGAAGATGTTAGTTTGTTGGCAGATGATGGAGAGTTGGGTTTGCGTGCAATTTTAGAACCCCAAGGAATTAAGAGTTTAATAGCAATTCCTAAAATTAAAAATGGCGAGCTGATAGGTTTTGTGGGGTTTGATTCTGTTCGCGAAATTCATAAATACACAGAAAACGAAAAAAATGTTCTTTTTGTTTTTGCAAATATGTTGGTCAATGTTATCCAAAGAAAAGAGCATGAAGAACTTATTAAACTTCAAGAAGAAAAAAAAGAAGAATTATTAAAAAGTTTATCGCTTCAAAATGAGCAACTAAATGAGTATGCTCAAATGGTTTCTCATGATTTAAAAGCTCCTTTAATAAATATTCATACACTAATTACTTGGTTTAAAGAAGATAACAACGCTGTTTTAAATAATATTTCTGTAGCGCCATTAAACGAAGTTTTGTTTAATGTAGAAAAGTTAGATTTTTTAATTAAAGGAATTTTAGACTATTCAACAATAGATAATCAGAATTCTGAAGATCAAAAAATCAACTTAAATTTAGTTATTAAAGAGGTTTTAAAGCTAATTTTTATCCCAAAAAACATTACGATTAAAGTTCAAGAAAATTTACCAATTTTAACGGGTAATATTTGGAAGTTTAGTCAACTTTTTCAGAACTTAATTCAAAATGCTATTAAATATAATAACAAAGAAAACGGAAGTATTGAAATTGGTTTTACTGAAAACGAAAATCAGTATCAGTTTTTTGTAAAAGACAATGGTGTTGGTATAAAAGCTGCTTATTTTGATCAAATTTTTAAAGTTTTCACGAAACTAGAAAGTACAAGTTCATCTTCAGGAATAGGATTATCTATCGTAAAAAAAATTGTAACATTTTATAAGGGTACAATTTGGTTAGAAAGTGAAGAGGAAATTGGTACTACTTTTTATTTTACAATTTTGAAATAAAAATATAAAATATTAAATGCTCAACAAATCATCATGAATAAAAGTATAGTCTAGAACTTCTTGTATTTTTTTAGAGCTGATAATTTTCCATTCGTAAGTTTCATTTTCTTCAAATTTTGGTACTTCAAAATCGCTGTTTAATTTTGCTAGCGTATAAAATTCTCTTCTTGTTGGGTGATGATTAGAGCAAGCATTAAAAGTTTCATTCCAACAATTCTGAGCAATAATTTCGTGAATAATTTCAATACAATCTTCTTTATGAATCATATTTACAAAACCTTTTGGCTGTGGAATTTTCTTTCCGTTTTTAAACCAGTTTGCAGGTTGTCTTTCATCACCAAATAAGCCAGCAAAACGAATAATTGTAGTCTCGAAAAAAGTATTTTCTCTAAATAAATCTTCAATTTTCACTAAAGGATTATCCTTATTAACTTCGTCTTCTTCTGTCATCACTTTACTAATTCTAGGATATACAGAAGTGGAGCTAATAAAGATTACTTTTTGAATTGGCGATTCTTGGATCTGAGCAATTAAGTTTTCAAAACCATCAATATCTTTAGAGGTGATTGCTATGATTAAAATATCGGAATTTAAGAAACTATCATATTCTTCAAAATCGCTAATATCAACCAAATAAGGTTCAATACCATTCATTTCTAAAAGTTCTAATTTCTCTTCTGAAGTAGTTGAACCTTTTACAGAATAACCTTCCTTTATCAAAGAAATAGCTAAAGATTTGCCTAACCATCCACAACCTAAAATGCTTATTTTATTCATATTTAATTGATGATAATTTTATCGAACTGAAAAAATCTTACTAAGAAAATCAAGAAAAAAAATGTTTTTTAACGAAAATTTTCTTGGGTACTTTTACATATTCTACAAAGATACAATGCCTTAATTTAAGTTTTTGTTAACGTTTGTATTTTTTTGAAATCGTAATTTTGATCCAATTATAAATTAAATAATTCATTACTTATGAAAAAAATAATACTATCATTATTTGTAGCGGCTTTTGCTTTTTCTACAAATGCACAAATTAAAACACCAGCACCAAGTCCATCTCAAAAAACGGAACAGACAGTTGGTTTAACAGACGTTACTTTAGAATATTCTAGACCAAGCATGAAAGGAAGAAAAATATTTGGAGGTTTAGAAGATTATGGAAAAGTTTGGAGAACAGGTGCTAACGCAAACACAAAACTTACTTTTTCAACTGATTTTATGGTAGATGGAAAAATGTTAAAAGCAGGTACTTATGCTTTATACACAATTCCTGGAAAAGAAACTTGGGATGTAATGTTGTACACAGATGCTACAAATTGGGGAGCTCCAGCAAAATGGGACGAAGCTAAAGTTGCTGCGAAAGTAACAGTAACTCCTTATGAAATGCCAATGCCAATTGAAACTTTTACCATCACTTTTGATGATTTAACAAACAATTCTGCTGTTTTAGGAATTATGTGGGAAAACGTTTATGTGCCATTTAAGTTTGAAACACCAACTGATTCAATGGTTTCTAAACAAATTACTGCTTTAATGGCTGGACCTTCTGCACAAGATATGTATGCTGCTGCTGTATATTATTTAGAAGCTGATAAAGATATAAAACAAGCACAAACTTGGATTGATAAAGCTGTTGAAATGACTGCTGATGCTCCAAAGTTTTGGTTTTTACGTCAGCAATCTTTAATCCATGCAAAAGCAGGGAATACAAAAGGTGCAATTGCTGCTGCAAAAAAATCTTTAGAATATGCTGAAAAAGCAAACAATGCTGGTTACGTAAAAATGAACAAAGCATCTTTAAAAGAATGGGGAGCAATGTAAATTGTAACTCTATTTAAAATATTTAAAAATCTCAAGTTTTGGCTTGAGATTTTTTTATTGTATTATGTATTTACTCAAAGAACAAAAAAACTAAATATAGAAATTTACATAATTTCAAAGTTTTTGATTTTTTTTTGAGATTTTTTAATCATAAAATTGATTATTCTAACTATATAGATTTAGAATTCAAGAAGTTTTTTAAAAACAAATGATTTTTTTGTGATACGCAGACTTTAATTTATTAAGAACCCTTATTATATTACAAAATAAATACAAAACACCCTTTATTTTGTTACAAAATAAACGTATATTTACCCTTATTTTATAACAAAAAAACAATTTGGAATTTAAAAGGTACATAAATAAGCATTTGATAGATTGGAAAAGTTCTATAAATAGGAAGCCACTAATTTTAAGAGGTGCAAGACAAGTTGGAAAAACTACTTTAATTAAAGAATTTTCTAAATCATTCAAAAATAGTATTTTATTAAATTTAGAAAAACCCAAAGATCTTCGTTTTTTTAATGATTACATTGAAGTTGATATCTTAAAAGACGCTTTATTTTTTGAATATAATATTTCTAATAATGAAATTAAAAACACATTATTATTTATTGACGAAATTCAAGAATCACCAAAAGCTATTCAATTGTTACGTTATTTTTATGAAGAAATTCCAGATTTATATGTAATTGCAGCAGGTTCTCTTTTAGAATTTGCTATGCAGAATGTAAAAAGTTTTCCTGTTGGTAGAGTTGAATTTCTATACCTACACCCTTTAAATTTTTCGGAATTTTTATCTGCAATTCAGCAACAAAAAGCATTTGAAGAATTAAGTGAGATTCCTATTAGAGATTTCGCACATAAAACGTTACTAAACTTATTTCATACCTATACAATTATAGGAGGAATGCCAGAAATAGTAAAAACCTATCTTTTAAATAAAAGTATTGCAGATTTACCAAGAGTGTATGAAAGTATTTGGGCAACCTATAAAAATGATGTAGAAAAATATACAAATAACGATACTGAGCGTAGAGTTATTAAACATATTATTAATGTTGCTCATTTATATATAGATCAACGAATAAAATTTCAAAATTTCGGGAATTCTAATTATCGTTCACGTGAAGTTGGGGAAGCTTTTCGAAATTTAAATGACGCAAAAATTATACAATTAATTTACCCAACTACAGATTTGGAAGTTCCTTTAAAACTAAATATTAAGAAATCGCCAAGATTACAATTTTTAGATACAGGACTTATTAACTACGATTTAAAAATTCAAACAGAATTATTATCGTTGAGCGATTTTAGTAATTCTTTTAAAGGAAGTATTATTCCACATATAATAATGCAAGAAATAATATCTTTAAATACTATTAACAATCATAAACCTCATTTTTGGGTTCGTGAAAAAGCACAATCTTCATCAGAAATAGATTTAGTAATTCAATATAAAGGTAAAGCAATACCTATTGAAATAAAATCGGGATCAACAGGAACGTTAAAATCCTTACATGAATTTATAGAAAGAGCAAATCATAACTATGCAATACGTATGTATGCTGGTGTTTTTAGTATTGAAGAACACACAACTCCAAATCAAAAAAAACCATATAAGCTTATGAATTTACCTTATTATTTAGGAACTAAATTACCTGAATATATTGCCTATTTTGTAACTAATTATTGATTTTGAATCGTATAGAACCTATTATTTTTGATTTTAATAAGTTTTGTAAATAGTTATAATTTTTTTTTGATTGTATTCTGATAAAAATTAATTTAGATAAAAAAATAAACAAATGAATCTAGCCATTTTTAGCACCAAACCTTATGATAAAGAATATTTTGAGAAATTTAAAAAAGAATATAATCTTAAAATTACTTATTATGAAACCAGTTTACAACCTAATACAGCAAAATTAACCAAAGATTTTGAGGTAGTTTGTGTTTTTGTAAATGATACGATTGATAAAAAAACAATAAATAGTATCGCAAAAAACGGGGTAAAATTAATTGCTTTAAGATGTGCAGGTTTTAATAATGTAGATTTAGAGGCTTGCGAAAAAAATAATATAAAAGTGGTAAGAGTGCCAGCTTATAGCCCAGAAGCAGTTGCTGAACATGCAATGGCGCTTATTTTAACATTGAATAGAAAAACGCACAAAGCCTACAATAGAGTTCGAGAAGGTAATTTTTCCTTAACTAATTTAATTGGTTTTAACTTAAACAAAAAAGTAGTTGGCGTTGTTGGAACAGGTAAAATTGGTGCAGCATTTTGCAATATTGCCAAAGGATTTGGATGTGAGGTTTTAGCTTATGACATCAATAAATCTGAACAATTAGAAGAAAAGGGAGTTCAATATGTTTCTTTGGACGAACTTTTTAATAAAAGTGATGTTATTTCGCTTCATTGCCCATTAAATGAACACACAAAACATATTGTTGATAAAAATTCCATTGCAAAAATGAAAAAAGGTGTTCTGTTAGTAAATACAAGCAGAGGTGCATTGATAAATACAAAAGATGTAATTGCAGGATTAAAATCGAAAAAAATTGCCTTTTTAGGAATTGATGTGTATGAACAAGAAGAAAATTTGTTTTTTAATGACTTGTCAGAAAGTATTATTAAAGACGATTTATTGATGAGGTTAAACAGTTTTCCAAATGTGTTGATTACTTCTCATCAAGCCTTTTTTACTAAAGAAGCAATGACAGAAATAACCACCACAACTTTAAACAATATTCAAGAGTTTATTAATAATGAGGAATTAACGAATGAAGTGAAATTATAATTAATATTTCAAACCAATAATTTCTCTAACCTCGTCTAATATAGAAATCAAGCTTTTAGAAAACTCAAAAGTCATAATGTTACTTTCTTTTTTGTTGTCTTTAAGTAGTTGATTAAAATGTTCAGTTTCGTAGTTATAACCAATGGTTTCGTAACCAAAATCGATAGTTTCTTCTTTGTTGTCTTTTAAAATAGTTACAGTAGAAGGCTCGTGAAATTGTGTGTTAATTTTTATAGTTGCATTTTCAAAAGTAAAAATAGCTTCTGTTGGAGTTTCTTCTAATAAAGTACTTTTTAAATGTGCTTTTGCAGTATCATATTCAAAAATCATTGAGCAACTTGAATCTGCACCATTTTCAAAAAAAGTAGCCTCAGCTTTAATGTTTTTTGGTTTTCCTAAAGTGGATAAAGCAGCAAAAATTGGATAAATTCCAATGTCTAACAAACTGCCTCCACCAACTTCTTTTTTAAAAACTCTACTGTCTGTATTGTATGGAGTATAAAATCCAAAATCGGCTTTTAATTCTAGTAGTTTTCCGAATTTTTCTTGATTTATAATTTCTAAAACATAATTATAATGTGGTAAAAAATACGTCCATAAAGCTTCCATTAATAACGTGTTATTTTCTTTGGCAACAGCTATCATTTCTGTAACATCTTGCAAATTCATAGCAAAAGGTTTTTCGCATAAAACTGCCTTTTTGTTTTGCAAACATAAAATAGAATGTTCTTTATGAAAACTATGTGGAGTTGCAATATAAACAGCATCAACACCAGCATCTTTTGCTAATGCTGAATAGGAATTATAGGCTTTTTTTGAATTGTGTTTTTTAGCAAAATCATCTGCATTTTCTTGACTCCTAGAGGCAACTGCAACTAATGCTGCATCTTTTATAGTTGCTAAGTCTGTAGCAAATTTATTAGCTATTTTTCCACAACCAATAATTCCCCATTTAATAGTTCTTTTATTCATTTACTGCTGTTTTATCAAAATTAAAAAATCCTAAAAAGAAAAATAAAACGATTAATGTAAGTACATGTGTAATATTTAAAGAAATGTCGTTCAAAATGTCGTACGTAATTTTAAAAATCGCTAAAAATGTAATGATTAAGGTTATTTTACTTTGTTTATTAATCGCTTTAAATACAAATGCTAAAGAGAAAAATAACACCAAAGCACAACCAATAAAATTCAACCATAGGTAACTAATTATCGGTTCTAAACCTTGATCTTCTAATTGATAAATTCCAAAATAATAAATAGAACAAATTAATATTTGTGTAATTACAGCCGCTTTAAAAACAGAATTTCCATTTACTTTTTTAAAGAAAAATGCCAATAAGAAAATCCCCAAAACATTTCCATAAAAAATAGACCCAATTATATTTACCAATTGAATTAAATTATCGAATAAATCTGCAATACAAGCTACAGAAATGGCGACAATTCCCCAAACTAACGTAAACCATTTAGAGGCTTTTACAAAATGTTCATCGCTTTTTTCTCCTTTTACATTTCGTTTGTATAAATCCATGGCAGTTGTACTTGCTAGTGCATTTAGCTCAGATGCTGTAGATGACATGGCTGCAGATAAAATAACTGCTAATAATAATCCAATTAAACCTCTTGGAAGGTTATTTAAAATAAAATGAATAAATACATAATCTTTATCATTCGATTCTATTTTTTCTAATAAATTTTCTTCGTCAAGTTTATCAATAATTACTTTTGATTTTGCTTTAATAGTCAAATCTCTTTCATTTAACTCCTGAATCTGTAATTTTTCATCAACTTGAAAACCATCTAAAAAAAGTGCTTTTTTGCTATTTTCTATGTTGATGTGTTCTTGTTCTAAAGCTTTGTATTCTTCAACATATTTAGATTTTTGAACTTCAATATTTGCACCAGGATTAAAGTTTAAAGGCGATGGATTAAATTGATAAAACACAAAAACCATGACACCAATCAATAAAATAAAAAATTGCATTGGTACTTTTAAAAGTCCGTTAAAAATTAAACCTAACTGACTTTCTCTAACCGATTTTCCAGACAAATAACGTTGTACTTGACTTTGATCAGTTCCAAAATAAGATAGCATTAAAAATGTTCCTCCTAAAATTCCTGTCCAGACTGTATATCTGTTGCTTAAATCGAAAGAAAAATCAAGCACCTCCATTTTATTACTTGCACCAGCGATTTCCAGTGCATTGGTAAACGTAATATTTTCTGGAAGCTGACTTATAATCATAAAAAATGCAATTAACATTCCTATAAAAATGATAATCATCTGTTGCTTTTGCGTAACATTTACAGCTTTTGTTCCTCCAGAAACTGTGTAAATAATCACCAAAAAACCGATAATTATATTCAAGGTCATCAAATCCCAACCTAGTACTGCACTTAAAATAATTGCAGGCGCAAAAATGGTAATTCCTGCAGCCAAACCACGTTGAATTAAAAATAAAATTGCAGCTAAACTTCTGGTTTTTAAATCGAATCTGCCTTCTAAAAACTCGTAAGCAGTATAGACTTTTAATTTGTGATAAATAGGAATAAAAACCACGCAAATAATAACCATGGCAATTGGCAAACCAAAATAGAATTGCACAAACCCCATTCCACTATGAAACGCTTGTCCTGGAGTAGATAAAAACGTGATAGCACTAGCTTGAGTAGCCATTACAGATAAACCAATCGTCCACCATTTTGAGTCACTTCCCCCTTTAATATAGTCAGTTACGTTGCTGTTTTTTCTGGTTACATAGGTTCCATAACCAACAATAAAAAGTAAGGTTGCAGATAAAATTATCCAATCTACAAGGTGTAATTTGCTTTCTATTTCCATCCTTTAAACTGTAAAATAATTGGTGATAAAATAAAATGCAATCAGGTAAATAACATTGGCAATTAAAACCAACGAGTATTCTTTTTTCCAAGTATATTTGTCTTGTTTCATTTTATATTATTTTTATTTGAAGCTATTTCCTGCTTTCCACTATATCTTTTTAATTTCGTCTTTGCGAATCAAGCTTTTTTGCTTGATGAAGCAATCTGTTTATCAAAAAAAAACAGTGCTTTTTAAAAAGCAATTAAAAAGGATGTCGTTTCAATCAGGGCTAAACTTATTTATTTTAGGCAGTTCTTTTTGAGAAAAAACGTATTTATTTATATACTCATAACTCATAACTCATAACTCATAACTCATAACTCATAACTCATAACTAGAAAAACTACCTTTTCTTGACAGACAACATATTCGCAAACAATTTATAAGCGCCAGAAACACCTGCAGGCAATTCTCTAAAGAAACTTAAACCTGTGTAGATGTAATTTCCTTTACCATATTTTGCAATTAATAAACTTCCGTTTTTTGGTAATTCACCTTTGTCATACATAGAAAGTAGAGGTGTAAAATTTGAATCCCAAGCATTTGGGAAATACAAACCTCTTTCTTGTACCCAATCATTAAAATCCTCGTCCGTAATTTTATTCGGATAATTTAATAATTGGTGATTGCTGTCTAAAATAGTTACGTCTGCAAATTCGTCTGTAACTCTATCTCTAGAAAGGCTCAATTTATAAGGAGATCCAACATCAACACCTCTGTTTGTGTTGTATTGAACAATCATATTTCCACCTTTTTCAACATACTCTAACAAATATTTTTGTTTGAATTTTAGTTCTTTAACCACATTATAAGCTCTAATTCCTAAAACAATGGCATCGTAATTTTTTAAATTATCTTCGTTAATGTCATCAGGATTTATTTCATCAACTGTATACCCAATTTGACGTAAACTTTCTGGAACAGCATCTCCAGCACCTTTTATATAGCCAATCTTATCACCTGCTTTTTTAATGTTTAAACGAACAACTTTAGCCTCTGAATTTAATAAAACTGTTTGCTTAGGAATGTGATTGTAATTTATTTCTACCAATTCTTTTGTGTATTCTTTTCCATTATAAGTGGCAATCACTTCCATTTTACCAACAGACGCTTCTTTTGGGGCAGATACCATAAATTCAACAGTTTCTTCATCGTTCTTTTGTTCGATATTAAACATAATTTGATTAGGTAAAACTTGCCAGTTTTCTGGAAGTTTTAAAGTTACCTTACCAGACGTAAAGTTTGCACCAGCTTTTACAGTAACATTTATTTTTTTAGGTTCTTCATTCGCGAAAATAAAAACCTTATCTTCTAATTTACTTGTAATTAAAGGTAGAATTTCAAAGGGTTCATAAATTTCGCCTTTATCGCTTTCGCCATATTTTCTCACTATATTTTTAGTGATGGTAATTGGGATATTTCCAATCACTAAATTAAAATCAATTTTAGCAGGACTTGGTGTTTCTGGTTTTCCTATTAACAAAGGATCATCAACAGTATACATGCCTAATTTTGCTGGTTTTCTTAACCAGTAAGGATCAGAATATTCATCAACAGAAAGCCTAATAGTTTCCGTAAAATTAATTTTTTGGTTATTTGAAATGGTTTGCTGTTTTACAAAAACTTCGTTATCAATTGTAGAAGTTATAGAAGCCAACGTCATATTTATATCACTTCTATTTAAAACCTCAAAATCGACTTTTATATTAGAATTTGGTGTTCCTTTATTGCTTTCTGCAGAAGCCTCTAAATACAAACCAGCACACGCTTCAATAATTTCTAGAAGTTGTTTTTTCTTTAGATTTTTCCAATGCTCATTTTCTAATAATTCTATTTTTTGATAAGCAGCTAATAATTTCGGAATATGTTTAGATGGATTTCTAAAATCGAATTTCTCTTCAATATCATATAAAATATCGCCAATTTCTCCACCACCATTTATACGATTCCAAGTGGTATTAATTCCTGAAAAAATATCGTTTTTATCTTGTAAAGTATCACCTTTTAAAAATTTTAAATATTCGTTTTGTGTACCTCTAGATGAAACACGACCAAAACCTTGCGATAAATGTTGGCTACTTGCAATGGAAGCTAATTCGTTATTAGAAACACCTTTTAAAGGATAATATTCGCCAATATCAAATTTTATAAATTCTTTTGATGCAGCTTCAAATTCAGCATTATCTCTGTAAAACCAAGAAGACGTATTGTAAAATAAACGTTTTGGTTGCCAAATACTGGTGTTTTTTAGTTGAGCACTAAATTGTGTACTATCATTTGCTAACTCAAAAGCCTCTATACTTAACATAGCAGAACTTGTATGATGCCCATGTGTAGTTCCTGGAGTTTCGTGATTAAATCTGTTGATAATTACATCAGGTTTAAAGGTTCTAATTGCCCAAACAACATCACTCAAAACCTTTTCCTTATTCCAAATTTCAAGAGTTTCATCTGGGTGTTTTGAGTAGCCAAAATCATTTGCTCTTGTAAAAAACTGTTCTCCACCATCAATATTTCTGGCAGCTAATAATTCTTGAGTTCTTATAACTCCTAACAATTCTCTAATTTCTGGTCCAATTAAATTTTGTCCTCCATCTCCTCTTGTTAACGATAAATACCCAGTTCTTGCTTTTACGTTGTTGGCTAAATAGGCAATTAATCGCGTATTTTCATCATCTGGATGTGCAGCAATATACAATGCAGTTCCTAAAAAATTAAGCTTCTGAATTTTTTCGTAAATCTCGTTTGAAGTTAATTTTTGAGGTTTTTGTGCAAAAATTGAGATAGAAATCAGCCAAAAAGCTGAAATTGTAAGTAAACTTTTTTTCATTTTTATTGTTTGATAACGAACAAATGTAATTTATTTTATCAGTAAAAGGGAGTGTCTTAACATTTTTATAACGTTTTAGAGTTCATCAACAAAATGCTGATAACCTGTTAATAAATTAATTTTCAGAATCACATATTAACATTATATTTGTAATACTAATTAAGAAAAAAAATAAATGAAATTTATTGTATCGAGTTCGCAACTTTTAAAACAATTACAGGTTTTAGGTGGCGTAATAAATAGCAACAATACCTTACCAATTTTAGACAATTTTTTGTTTGAATTATCAGAAAATCAATTAAAAGTTTCTGCATCAGATTTAGAAACCACAATGAGTTCTGTAGTAGATGTAGAAAGTGATAGTACTGGTTCTATAGCTGTTTCTGCACGTTTGTTGTTAGATACTTTAAAAACGTTTCCAAACCAGCCTTTAACGTTTAAAACGGAAGGAGATAATACCATTGAAATAAGTTCTGATCAAGGTAAATATGACATGGCTTATTTTGGAGGTGATGAATTTCCAAAAGCGGTTTCTTTGCCAAGTCCAAGTAAAACTATTGTGCCTGCACATATTTTAGGAACTGCGATTTCTAAAACTATTTTTGCTGCAGGAAATGACGATTTACGTCCAGTAATGAGTGGTGTGTTTTTTCAGTTTAGTTCACAAAGTTTAACTTTTGTAGCAACTGATGCTCATAAATTGGTAAAATATTCTAGAACAGATGTTACTGCAGATCAAACAGCGGAATTTATAATGCCAAAGAAACCTTTAAACTTATTAAAAGGTATTTTAGGAGGTTCTGAAAGCGAAGTTACTATTGAATATAATGACGCAAATGCAAAATTTACGTTTGATAATGTGGTTTTAGTGTGTAGATTAATTGATGGAAAATATCCAAATTACGAGGCTGTAATTCCAAAAGAGAATCCAAATAAATTAACGGTTGATAGAGCTTCTTTCTTAAACTCTGTTAGACGTGTTTCTATTTTTTCTAGCAAAACTACACATCAAATCCGTTTAAAAATGGCAGGAACAGAATTAAATATTTCTGCAGAAGATTTAGATTTTGCCAACAAAGCAGACGAGCGTTTAAGTTGCGATTATCAAGGAGATGACATGCAAATTGGTTTTAACTCTCGTTTTTTAAGTGAAATGTTAAACAATTTAAGCTCGAACGAAGTTTTAATTGAAATGTCTTTACCAAACAGAGCAGGTATTTTAACACCTATTGATGGAACTGACGAAGGTGAACAAGTTACAATGTTAGTAATGCCTGTGATGTTGAATAATTAAAAAAAAATATTAGAATCTTAGATTTATAGATATCTGAAAGACCACAATTTAAAAGTTGTGGTTTTTTTTTATATTATATTTTGTAAGTTTTTTAAATAAGTAAAACACCAAATTTTAAAGTCATTTTCTTTTGATAAATAAACCAAATTATTGTTTCTTGTACATAATTTTAGTTGAATAAAATAAGTAAGTTTTTATGAATCAGAATTTTGATGTTGTTATTATTGGTGCAGGCACAGCAGGTTTAATTTTAGCCAGAGAATTAGGGAGAAAGAAAAGAAAAACATTGGTTTTAGATAGAAAAAAAGACATTCTAGAATTCTCTTTTAACACATTAGGTAGTTTTCTTGATTTAGATGAGTTTGGCTTAACACATAATGTTGTAGCTCAAGATATTGATACCATTTCTTTTCACTCTAAAAGAATGAAAAGAAAAGTAAAATCTAACTTATATATTCTCGATAAAAAAGAAGTTCATGTAGAAATACTAGATGCCATTGATACCGAATTTGTAACCATAAAAACTGAAGTAAATATTAAGACTATAGAAACGGATATTAATGGAAATTTTACATCAGCAATAGATCAAAATAAAGAAAAATATTCTGGAAAATTATTTATAGATGCTTCAGGCACAAATGCTGTAATTAGCAAAAAAGTAGGTTTGCGAGCTAAAAAAGTAGCTTTAGCAACAGGAGTAGAATACAATGTTAAGTATTTAGGAAACCCAAGTGAAGGGCATCTTTTAATAGGTAAAGTTTATCAAGGTGGTTATGGTTGGATTTTTCCTTTAAAAGATAAAAGGGCTATTATTGGTTTTGGTACTTTTGATGAAAAAATAGTAAAAGATTTAAAAAATCGTCTACATAAAATTTTAGAATTGCCAAATATTAAAAAATTGGTAATTAAAGATAATGATCGAGTAGAAGGTGGTAGTATTCCCATAACTCCTGTTTTAGAAAAGTTTGTTTTAAAAAATTTAATTTGTGTTGGTGATAGTGTTTCTCAAGTAAACCCAATTGTGGGTGAAGGGTATAAATTTATTTTTGAAGCAGCAATTATGGCAAGCAAAGCCATTAATAAATCTTTAGAAAAAGACGATTTAAGCTTTTTAAATGAATATGAAGTTGCATGGAAAAATCGATTTTCGGCAAATTATAATCGTTCAAAAAAATCTCAAGAGCGTTTTTTTAAATATTCTCAAAATGATATTTTAATGGATTATATTTTATTTATTTCTAAATTTATTCCTGATAAAAGAGCTGTTAAATCGCTTTCTGGCGAATATGGTTTGGAAGAAAAATAGAGAAACTTTAAAAGTATAAAAATCGCTAAGATTTTTCATCAATTAAAAAAAGAAAAAATTTTTTGTAACAATTTTAATTGAATGAACACTAATAAAGTATTATAAAACTGTTTTATAAATTGTTAAAAAATTTTTAAAACGAAAACTTTATATTTGTAAACTAACTAAACTTTAAAATCAATGGAAAATCAAGCAAACAGTAAAAGTATTATTTTAAACAACGGACTTTATTATGGATTACTCTTAGTATTAACTAGTTTAATAGTTTACGCTTTAGGAAAACATCTAGATCCAACAGCAGGCTATATAAGTTTAGGAATTACTGCAATTGCACTTATTGGATTTCCTATATTTGGCATGTCTACCTTTAAGAAAAATAATGGTGGTTTTATGAGCTGGGGCCAAGGTTTAAAAATCGGGATTGGTATTGTAATATTAGGCTCTTTAATCAGTATTATTTACCAATACATTTTTGCAACTGTTATTGAGCCAGAATTTTATGCACAAGTTGAAGAAGTTACCAGAAAAGGTTTATTAGAAGCTGGTTTTACAGAAGAACAAGTAGAAACTCAAGTAGAGATGCAATCTAAATTCCAAGGCACCTTAATTGGGAATGCTTTAAGTTTATTATTTATGGCTTTTGTTGGTTTTGTTGTATCTGCAATTGCTGCAGCAGTTATGAAAAAATCTGAAGAAGAAACTTACTAAATTTCAAACTTCAACGTTCAATAATTCATAAAATCGTAACTTTGAACTTTGATTTTATAATATTGAATGAATACTATGGAAATTTCGGTAGTTATACCACTTCTTAACGAAGAAGAATCTTTACAAGAATTACACGATTGGATTGCAAAAGTTATGCAATCCAATCGTTATTTATATGAAATTATTTTTATTGATGATGGCAGTACAGACACTTCTTGGCAAGTTATCGAAGAATTATCAGCCAAATATACTGCTGTAAAAGGAATTCGTTTTCAAAGAAATTATGGAAAAAGTCAGGCTTTAGATGCTGGTTTTGAGCTAGCAAAAGGCAAGGTTGTGATTACTATGGATGCTGATTTGCAAGACAATCCAGAAGAAATTCCTGAACTTTATAATTTAATTGTCAAAGAAGATTTCGACCTTATTTCTGGTTGGAAAAAGAAACGATATGACAACGTTATCACCAAAAATATTCCTTCAAAATTATTTAATGCTGCAGCCAGAAAAACCTCTGGTTTAAAATTACACGATTTTAATTGTGGCTTAAAAGCGTATAAAAACGAAGTTATTAAAGCTGTAAAAGTTAGTGGAGAAATGCACAGATACATTCCTGTTTTAGCAAAAAACGAAGGTTTTAATAAAATAGGAGAGAAGGTTGTGCAACATCAAGCAAGAAAATATGGGGAAACCAAATTTGGAATTGATCGTTTTATAAACGGTTTTTTAGATTTAATAACCATTTCTTTTTTATCAAAATTTGGTAAAAGACCCATGCACATTTTTGGGCTTTGGGGAACATTAATGTTTTTATTCGGAACTTCTTTAGCATTTTATATTGGCGTATTTAAGCTTTATAAAGTTTTTAACGGAATTAAAACAATTTTAGTAACCAATAATCCATGGTTTTATATTGCTTTAACTTCTATGATTTTAGGAACGCTACTTTTTTTAGCAGGTTTTTTAGGAGAATTAATTATAAAAATGAAACCCGATGAAAAACACTATACAATAAAGGAAAAACTCAATTTCTAATCTGTATATTTGTATTTCAATTAACTTTTTTTTACCTATGAAAGATATTTTAGACAAAGCAAAACAATGGCTAACTGCAACTTTTGATGCAGAAACGCAAACTGAAATCCAAGATTTAATCAATAATAATCCAAACGATTTAGCAGATAGATTCTATAAAGATATGGAATTTGGAACTGGTGGAATGCGTGGAATTATGGGTGCTGGAACTAATAGAATTAATAAATACACGTTAGGAAGAGCAACACAAGGTTTGTCTAATTATTTAATTGATCATGTAAAAAAAGAACAACCAAGTGTTGTAATTGCCTTTGATTGCAGACACAATAGTAAAAAATTCGCAAAAGTGGTTGCAGATGTTTTATCAGCAAATCATATAAAGGTTTTTTTGTTTGAAGATTTAAGAGCAACTCCAGAGTTGTCTTTCGCTGTTCGTCATTTAAATTGTGATGCAGGAATTGTGTTAACAGCTTCTCACAATCCACCAGAATATAATGGTTATAAAGTATATTGGGCAGATGGAGGACAAATTGTACCACCTCATGATAGTGGAATTATTGGTAATGTAAATTCGCTAGATTTTTCTGAAATTAAGTTTGATTCAAACGAAGATTTAATTGAAACAATAGGTGCAACTGTTGATGACGCTTTTATTGAAGCTTCTGTAAAAAATGGTTCATTATCTGATAAAATTGATCGTAAAAATTTAAAAATTGTTTTTACATCTTTACATGGAACATCAATTGTATCTGTGCCAGATACTTTAGCAAAAGCGGGTTATACAGATGTTCATATTGTTGAAGAGCAAAGAGAGCCAAATGGAGATTTCCCAACAGTAAAATCGCCAAATCCTGAAGAGCCAGAAGCGTTGGAAATGGCAACGAATTTAGCAAATAAATTAGGTGCAGATATAGTTATTGGTACAGATCCTGATTGTGACAGATTAGGTGTTGCTGTTAGAGATTTAGATGGTAACATGAAGTTGATGAATGGAAACCAAACCATGGTTGTAATGACTGACTTTTTATTACGTAAATGGAAAGAAGAAGGCAAAATTGATGGAAAACAATTTGTAGGTTCTACCATTGTTTCTACGGAATTAGTAAATGATGTTGCAGCCAATTATAATGTGGATACCAAAGTGGGTTTAACAGGTTTTAAATGGATTGCAAAAATGGTGAGAGATTTCCCTGAATTAAACTTTATTGGTGGTGGAGAAGAAAGTTTTGGTTATATGGTTGGCGATTTTGTGAGAGATAAAGACGCTGTAACAGCTACACTTTTGGCTTGTGAAGTTGCTGCTTATGCAAAACAAAACGGAAGTTCTTTTTATCAAGAATTATTAAATATTTATGTTGATAACAGTTTTTATAAAGAACACTTAATTTCAATTACCAAAAAAGGTATGGATGGTGCTGCAGAAATTCAGCAAATGTTAAGCGATATGCGTAATAATCCAATTACAGAAATTGATGGAGAAAAAATAGAATCACTTTGTGATTATGATGCATCAACAAAGAAAAATTTAATTACTGGTGATGTAACAAAAATCGATTTACCAAAGTCGAATGTGTTGATTTATCAAACAGAATCTGGCACAAGAATCGCTGCAAGACCAAGTGGAACAGAGCCAAAAATAAAATTTTATTTTAGTGTAAATGCTCCTTTAGATACTATAAAAAATGCGCAACAAGTAGAAGCTGAATTGGATGCTAAAATTCAACGAATTATAAAAGAGATGAAGTTGAATTAATGAGTTATTTTAAAGATATTTTAAAGTATGAAAAGAAGTATAGAAAATTTACAGTACTAAATATAGTATTTAATATTTTCTATGCTCTTTTTAATGTTTTATCAGTTTTAGCTTTTATTCCTGTTCTAAATATTTTATTTGGTAAAGAAAAAAAAGTTATTGTAAAACCTATTTATGAAGGTATTACTAGTTTAGGCAGTTATGCAGAGAATAGTTTTAATTACTTTATTTATCAAAAAATATTAAATGATGGTGAAATCAACGTTTTACTTTTCATTTGCATTTTATCACTTTCACTTTTCTTTTTTAAGAATTTTTTTAGATACTTAGCTTCTTATTCAATTACTTTTTTAAGAACGGGAGTCGTAAAAGATTTACGAGATAAATTGTATCATAAAATTGTAGAATTACCTGTGGCGTATTTTACAGAAAAACGAAAAGGAGATATTATTGCAAGAATGACTGCTGATGTACAAGAGGTAGAAAATTCAATTTTAACTTCAATAGAAGTTATTGTTAGAGAGCCATTAACGGTTGTTATTTCAATAACAATTATGCTTTTTATGAGTGTAAAATTAACACTGTTTGTGTTTATTTTATTACCTATTTCTGGATTTATAATTTCATCAATTAGTAAAAAATTAAAAGCAAATTCGTTTAAAGCTCAGAAAGAAACAGGAAATTTTTTGTCTTTTATAGAAGAAACACTAACAGGTTTAAGAATAATTAAAGGCTTTAATGCAGAAAGAGTTATAGAAAAAAAGTTTAATAACTCTACGTTTAGTTTCCGTCAATTAATGACGAATGTTTTCCACAGACAAACATTAGCTTCACCCATGAGCGAATTTTTAGGTTCTGCAACAATTATTGCTATACTTTGGTATGGAGGAGTAGAAGTTATCAATAAAACTAGTGCTTTAGATTCTAGTAAGTTTTTAGGATATATTCTTTTGTTTTACACAGTTTTGAATCCTATTAAATTAATTACTACAACATTTTATAACATTCAAAAAGGAGAAGCTTCTGCAGAAAGAATTATGCAAGTTTTAAATACTGAAAATAGTATTAAAGACAAACCTAATGCAATTGTAAAAACTAATTTTGAAAATGAAATTGAGTTTAAGAATATCTCTTTTAAATATAAAGATGATTTTGTTTTAAAAGACTTTTCTCTAACGATTAAAAAAGGAGAAACTGTTGCTTTAGTTGGGCAATCTGGAAGTGGGAAATCTACGTTAGCGAATTTAATTACTCGTTTTTACGACGTAAATAAAGGAACTATATTAATTGATGGGAAAAACATTAAAGACGTTACAAAAAAATCCTTAAGAAATTTAATGGGGATTGTTTCTCAAGACTCTATTTTGTTTAATGACACTATTGCAAATAACATAAAATTAGGCACTCAAAACGCAACTTATGAAACTATTTTAGAGGCTTCAGAAATTGCAAATGCCAACGAATTTATCCAGAATTTACCAGAAAAATTCGAGACTAATATTGGTGATGGTGGAGGAACACTTTCTGGTGGGCAAAAACAACGATTATCGATTGCAAGAGCTGTTTTAAAGAATCCGCCAATTATGGTTTTAGATGAAGTAACATCAGCTTTAGATACAGAATCAGAACAATTAGTACAATTGGCTTTGGAGAAAATGATGCAAAACAGGACTTCTTTGGTCATTGCTCACAGACTTTCTACCATTCAAAAAGCAGATAAAATTGTGGTGATGAAAAAAGGTAAAATTGTAGAACAGGGAAAACATGAAGATTTATTAGCTAAAAAAGGAGAATATTTTAAGTTAGTAAACATGCAAAGTTTGAGCTAAATAATGAATAGTTTCTCTATAAAAATACAAAACTTTAGAAAAAACGCTTTTCAAACACCAAAAAGTATTTATCTTTTTGGATTATTTTTTGCTTTTGCAGTTACTTTAAAAGAAGTAAATAGTTCTTCTTATAATAATTTTTTAATTATACTATACAGTACTTTCGATTTTTGGCAAGGTGTAGATCCTTATGCTGATTGGTTTCATTTAAGTTTAAAAGGTAGACCATTAAGTGTTTTTATTTATTTACCACTATTTTCAATCCTTTTTACGCCTTTTATGCTATTCCCTGCTTGGTTAGGTGCTTTTTTATGGAACTTTTTAACGTATACATTATTCTATAAGTCAATATTTAACTTACCTGAACATTTTAATTTTAAAGACAAAAAATTCATTTTTTTTATAACTTGTTTACTGTTGTTTGCCACAATGCTAAGTATGCAATTCAACCCAATAGTAGCAGCTATTTTTTTGTTTTCTTACACAGCTTTAGAGAAGAAAAATTATTTTTTAGCCATTTTATTAATCTCAATTTCGGGACTTACAAAAGTGTATGGAATTATTCAGTTTTCTATGTTTTTGTTTTATCCAAAATTTTGGAAAAATGCACTTTACAGTTTGGTAACAATGATTATTTTGTTCGCAGTTCCTCTGATAAGATATACTCCAACTGAACTTTTTGCTTTATTAAATTCCTGGAAAGAAGCAATTTCTTTTCATTCCACTAAGCAAGGAGGTTTTTATAGTTTTTACAGACCCTTATATCAACTTAATGATGCTATTGGAAATTATGCAACATTAATTTCAGCAGTTATTTTTTTAGTTTTAATTGGTTTGTTACTTATCAAATTAAAGAAATTTAAAGCTTCATTTTCAAAACGAGCTCAATATTTAGGGGTTTTAATGAGTTGGGCAATTTTATTTAGTGTAGGCTCTGAATTGCATACATACGTAATTGCAATGACAGGTTACGCAATTTGGTTCATCAACATAAAAACCACAAAAATTGATACTTTTTTACTTTGGATAAACTTCTTCCTATTAGCTATTTTTCCCATTGATATTTTTGTGCCGACATTTATTTCTAAAATAATTTTAGGACAATTACATTTAGGGATTATCATTTTCACCATTACTTGGTTTAGAATGGTTTATAAAACATTTTTCGAAAAGACAATAAATAAAATTGAAAAAGTATCAGTAAAATAATCGTTTAAAGATAATTTTTAATCCCTTTTAACCAAGAATTTAATAGCCCCATTTCTTCTTTACCAACTAAACCTAAATCAATTAATTTTTGATAACATAAAATCATATTATTTGCAATATGATCTACTCCAGATTCTAGATCTAATTCATTTAAAGAATCCATGATTCGTAAGTTATTACTGTATCCTGAAATTTCGTCATTGAAGTCGTTCATTAAATTATGTTCATTTCTTTCTTGCCAAACTGTACTTTGATGGAATAAAATTGGCCAACCACAGGTCCAAGAAATTCTTTGCGCTACAAAAGAACGCCAAATATCCGTCATTCTAAAACTACAGTAAGAAGGTAAATATAATAAAGGAAAAGCTTCCTTGAACCAAGTTGTATTTTGGCTGTTAAAAGGACAAATTGAGTTTTCTCCTAAAGCTACACTATTTGCCTTATTAAAGGTGATTGGTAAAGGTAAAGTAAGTCTGTAAATAGCATCCACATCTGGGTTTTCATCTGCTAAACCTTGTTGAATGGGACTTTTAATTGTAATTTGGCTTTCTAAGTTAGGCAAGCTTTCTTGAAGGTTTTCAAGTGCAAATCCTCTTGGCCAAATTTGCACATCAGTAAAATATTTATAAACATTTACCCAACTCTTATCCGTTAATAAATGTGCTTTTACCTCTTTTGTGCGGTTTTCCCAAAAACTATCTAATGGTAAATTATCATCATCGGTTTCTATAATTACTTCAGCTCCTTTACTTATCGCCACTAAATAACCTAGATTTTTACGAGCATAATGCTTTAAAGGTAAGTCTTTAACAAGTTCAAAATCTAAAGCTTCTTGTCTCTCTACTGAATAAAAATCACATCCCTCAATTGCAAATTCTTTTGGGCTTTTTGTATCTCCAATTACAATAAAAGGTAACCCTCTTTTTGATGTTTCTTTAGCAAATTGATTTAGAACTGGATGATTTTGATCTGCTATTGATGTGATAATTAAAAAAGTATTTTTCATAAATATTTTATAGATAAGGTGATTTAGATTTTAAACGTAAAAAAAAGTAATGGAAGAGAACATCAAAAGAATTGTAAATTGCTTTTTTAGAAACACTTGGTGATGGAGCTCTGTAATGAATAGGGATTTCTGCATATCTACTTTTTCGAAGTAAATAACGCAATTCTGTTTGGTAAAAATGTGCTTTAGATAATAAGCCTCTCTCTAAAAATTTAGCGACTACATCTGCATGAAAACCTTGGTAACCAGAAGTCATGTCATACATTTTTGTGCCTAAAAGTACATTAGATAATATTGTACCAAACCTAGATAAGAAGGTACGCTTCCAAGTAGAATCCCAGATGGATCCTCCATTAATAAATCTACTTCCAAAAGCACACTCATTTCCTTCATTTAAAACTCTTAAAAACATAGGTAATGCTTTCGGGTCGTGAGAAAGGCCAGCATCCATTTCAATAATTATATCATGGTTGTTTTTTAGAGCTTCTTTGTAACCTCTTAAATAAGCATCTACAACATTTTTATTTTCTGGAGCCCAGATTGTTATAAATCTATCATCTGAATCAGATAATTGCTTGCTCAGTTTTAAAGTGTCATCTGTGGAAACTTTGTCAATTATAAAATAAACTTTGCCACAATTTAAATTATTTAGTACTTCCATGATTACTGTCGTAAATTCATGGAAATTTTCTTGTTCATTCGCCATTGGAATTACGACTCCAAAATTAAATTTCATTAAGCTTGCAACTTTATAATTAGATTATTTAAAAAAAACAATTCTTTAAATTTAAAGAATTGTTTTAGTAGTTTTTGACAAATATATTATTCTTAACCTATATTAAGAAATATAATAAAATGGAATTTATAATAATATTAATTGTTTACTTCATTTTAATGACCAAATCATCAGAATTTACCATATTTCCTGTTTTTAATACAATATTTTTAATAATACCATCTTCATTTGCTGTAATTGTAGTTTCCATTTTCATGGCTTCAATAATAAATAAAGGTTGATTTTTAGTAATTTTTTCACCATTTTTCACTAAAATAGTGGATAACATACCTTGTAAAGGCGCACCAATTTGAGATACATCATTTTTATCTGCTTTTGCATTTTTAATAATATTTACCTTAATAGAATCGTCTTTAACTTCTACTGTTCTTCCTTGTCCATTTACTTTAAAGTAAATGGTAATCATGCCTTCTTCATTGGTTTCACCAATTGATTCTAAAGTGATTAAAACAGTTTTTCCTTTGTCTAAATCTACTGTAATTTCTTCACCTATTTCCATACCGTAAAAGAAATTTTTGGTAGGTAAATTCGTTAAGTTGTCATATTTAAGATGTTTATTAAATGCGTCTGTAAACACTTTTGGATATAATTTGTAAGATAAAAAATCTGTAAATTCGATAGTTCTTCCTAAATCATTTTCAAAAATTCTTTTAAATTCAGCATATTCTACCTCAAAATCTACAGGTGGAATATGAGCATTTGGTCGGTTTGTAAAAGGTTGTTGATCTTTCAAAATAAGTTTTTGTAATTTTTCAGGGAAACCTCCAACAGGTTGCCCTAATTCTCCTTTAAAAAAACTTACTACAGATTGAGGAAAGGAAATGGTTTCTCCTCTTTCTAAAACATCATCAATTGTTAAATTATTACTCACTAAATATTGAGCCATATCACCTACAACTTTAGAACTTGGTGTAACTTTTACAATGTTTCCAAAAAGCGAATTTACTTCTCCATACATTTTTGTAATTTCATGAAAACGACTTTCTAAACCTAAAGACTGTGCTTGTGGTTTTAAATTTGAATATTGTCCACCAGGAATTTCGTGTTTATAAACTTCTCCTGAACCAGCTTTTAAACCAGACTCAAAAGGATAGTAGTATTCTCTTACAGCTTCCCAATAATTAGAGTATTGATTTAAAGAATCAATATTTATAGGATTTTCTCTTTCGTGAAATTTCATCATTTCCACAATAGAGTTGAAATTTGGTTGTGATGTTAAACCAGATAAACCACTCAAAGCAACATCTACAACATCAACACCAGCTTCAATTGCTTTTAAATACGTTGCAGATTGTATAGAGGATGTATCATGTGTGTGTAAATGAATAGGAATATTTAATTCGTCTTTTAAAGCAGTTACTAATTCAGAAGCTGCATAAGGTTTTAACAAACCAGCCATATCTTTAATTGCTAAAATATGCGCTCCAGCATTTTCAATTTCATTTGCAAGGTTGATATAATATTTTAAGTTATATTTTGTGTTTTTTACATCTAAAATATCACTTGTATAACAAATTGAACCTTCTGCTAAACCTTTAGTTTTGGTCCTAACATGTTCAATACAAGGAGCCAATGATTTCATCCAATTTAAAGAATCAAAAATTCTAAATAAATCGACTCCATTTTCCCAAGATTCTTCTACAAACCTGCCAATTAAATTATCTGAATAGGCTGTGTAACCAACTCCATTAGAACCTCTTATTAGCATTTGTAATAAAACATTTGGCATTTTTTCTCTTAATAAACGTAGTCTTTCCCAAGGATTTTCTTGTAAAAAACGCAAGCAAACATCAAAAGTTGCTCCACCCCAAACTTCCATACTAAAAATATCTGGATGGTTTTTTGCATAGCCTTCAGCAACTTTTAGCATGTCAAAAGTTCGCATTCTTGTGGCTAATAAACTTTGATGTGCATCTCTCATTGTGGTATCTGTAAAATGAATTTTCTTTTCATTTTTTAACCATTGAGAAAAACCTTCAGGTCCTAATTCAGTTAAAATATCTTTAGTTCCTTTTGGGAATTTTGCATCCACATCAAAAGCAGGAACTTTTGGCTTTACAAAGGTTCTTGATGCATCAAACTTTTTAACATCTTTATTCCCATTTACAGTAATATCACCTAAATACGTAATAATTTTATTTGCTCTGTTTCTAGGTGCTTTAAACTCAAATAAACTTGGTGTAGATTTTATAAAATTAACAGTAACTTCTCCTTTTCTAAATGTTTCATGTTGTAAAATGTTATCTAAAAAAGGCATGTTTGTTTTTACACCTCTGATTCTAAATTCACTTAATGCTCTTCTAATTTTACGAGCTGCACCATCTAAAGTTCTGCTATTTGCAGTAACTTTTACTAACATCGAATCGAAAAATGGAGATATTTTTACACCTTGATAAATACTACCTGCGTCTAAACGAATTCCAAATCCTGAAGCACTTCTATAAGTTGTAATTGTACCAAAATCGGGTTTAAAATCGTTTTGAGGATCTTCTGTAGTAATTCTACATTGTAAAGCATACCCATTAATTTTTATGGATTCTTGATTTGGAATCTTAATTTGTTGGTCTGCTAGTTTGTAACCACCAGCAATAAATAATTGGGTTTTTACTAAGTCTATATTTGTAATAACTTCTGTAACTGTGTGTTCTACTTGTATTCTTGGATTTACTTCAATAAAATAAATAGAACCATCATCATCAACCAAAAACTCTACAGTACCAATATTATTGTAGTTTACGGCTTTACAAATTTTGATTGCATAGTTGTAAAGTGAATTTTTAATTTCATCACTTAACCCATAAGAAGGCGCAAATTCAATTACTTTTTGATAACGTCTTTGCACAGAACAATCGCGCTCAAATAAGTGTACAGTATTTCCATAATTATCTGCAACAATTTGTATTTCTATATGTTTAGGATTCTCAACAAATTTTTCTAAAAAAACAGTATCATCTCCAAAAGCATTTAATGCTTCACGCTTGCTTTCTCCATACGCTTTTTTAAGTTCATCTTCTTTTCTGATAACTCTCATTCCTCTTCCTCCACCTCCAGAAGCAGCTTTTAGCATTACAGGATAGCCAATTTTCTCTGCTTCTTCTAAAGCAATTTCAACACTTTCTAAAGGGTTTTTATTACTTTGAATGATGGGAATATCATTGTTGATTGCCACTTTTTTAGCAGTAATTTTATCACCTAAAGATTTTAAAACAGAAACTTTTGGACCTACAAAAATGATGTCATTTTCCTCACATTTTTGAGCAAATAATGCATTTTCAGATAAGAAACCATAACCAGGATGAATAGCATCTACATTATTTTGTTTCGCAATTTTTATAATTGCATCAATATCTAAATAGGGTTTTAAAGGCTGATTATCTTCGCCAATTTGATAGGATTCATCAGATTTGTATCTGTGTAAAGAATACCGATCTTCAAAAGTATAAATTCCAACCGTTTTTACGTTGATTTCTGTACAAGCTCTAAAAATTCTGATAGCAATTTCCCCTCTATTAGCTACTAATACTTTTTTAATTTTCATTTTCATTTTTTTGATTGATGTTGTCGTTTTTAAAGATACAATAGTCAATTTAAAAAAAAAGAAAAATTTGCTGAAAGTTATTAAATCAATAGGTCAAGTTGAAAAATTACTCTTTATCTGAATCGTTTAGTTTTAATAATAAATTATTTTAGTAAAATTTTATATAGGAAAATATAGTGGGGAATTTTGATTTTTACAGAAAATCAAAATTGTATTCTAATCATCAATATCTTGATGAATTTTAAATCCAAACTTTTTATAGGTCATTTTTTTACCCAATTTAGAAACATGTTTGTAAATTAATGTTGATAAAATTGCTTGATCATATCTATGATTTTTTTTGGTAGCGCCTTTTGGAGCAATACAATTTTTATCTAAAGCACAATCTTTCCATTCAGCAATTATTTTTCTTATAGTAAGATTATTATAATCAGCAGCAATGCATGCACCATTTAAATTGGTTTGTTTTAATAATTCTGTATGCTTATCAACTTGTAAATATTTTAAAGAATTTTCATGCGTCCAATCTTTAATAATGCCTTTGGAATAAGGAGAATAAAAACCGAAAAATTCAATTACTTTTCTTAAAGTTTCTAATTTTTCGAAAAGAACATTACCAGCATCTAGCCAGCAAATGGAACATTTAAATTCATTTAAAACGGTATCTATAATAATTGGTTTCCATGCATATTCACCATCATTTACATTAATATTGACATGATCTGGATATTTTTCAAAATCAAATTTTCTTAAATCAATATTTTTAAAATCGCTTAAAAGAGTATCTCTTTCAATATCTTTTAGACCCAAATCATACACAACTGTTTTTGTGTTTGGTTCAAAAATATGTATACTTTCTAAAAATTGATACAAACTTTTAAAATGAGAACTGCTAGAACCAGTAACTAAGACTAATTCTTGTTGATGTTTAAAAGATTTTAACTTTATTTCTAATAAAGTAGTTTTAATAAAGTTTGTAACCTTTTTCATTTTTAAAATTTAATTTGACACCTGTTTTAAACCCAAACTCAAACCTTTCTCAATCATAAAGTCATAACTTGCTTTGTGTTCATTAGGAATTTCACCATCTAAAATAGCATTTTTAATAGCTTCTTTTATTTGACCAATTTCTCTACAAGGTTTCAAATTGAAGGCTTCCATAATTTCTTCACCAGTTATTGGAGGTTGAAAATTACGTACTTTGTCTCGTTCTTCTACCTCTTTAATTTTAGAGCGAACAACATCAAAATTTTTATGATAAAGTTTAAATTTCCTTGGGTTTTTTGTAGTAATATCTGCTTCACACAACGTCATTAAAGAGTTGATGTCATCACCTGCATCAAAAACCAAACGTCTTACAGCAGAATCTGTAACATCACTTGCCAATACAATTGGTCTAGAACTTAATAAGACCATTTTCTGAACAAATTTCATTTTGTTGTTCAGAGGCATTTTTAATTTTTTAAAGATTTTATACACCATTTTAGATCCCACAAATTCATGCCCATGAAACGTCCAACCCACTTTTTTACTGAATCTTTTTGTGGGTGCTTTTCCAACATCATGTAACAGAGCAGCCCATCTTAACCAAACATCATCTGTATGTACAGCAATATTATCTACAACTTCTAAAGTATGATAAAAATTATCTTTATGTTTCTGACCTTCAACTTCCTCAACGCCTTTTAGTGCGATTAATTCAGGTAGAATTTGAGGTAATAAATTTGTTTTTTCTAATAATAAAAAACCTACAGATGGTTTTGTAGATGACATTATTTTATTCAATTCAACTACGATTCTTTCTCTAGTAATAATGTCAATTCTAACACAGTTTTTAGTAATTGAATCAATAGATGCTTGATCAATAATAAATCCTAATTGAGATGCAAACCGAACAG
>Ga0115565_10000636_pt1 | contig 30140 bp, 28 predicted proteins | sample COGITO_mtgs_1105_FD_87199 | JGI IMG/M metagenome (GOLD analysis project Ga0115565, IMG submission 87199) | Pelagic marine microbial communities from North Sea - COGITO_mtgs_110530 | ecosystem: Environmental > Aquatic > Marine > Epipelagic | place: Germany:Helgoland, sampling site Kabeltonne... | reverse complement strand
GGTGCCCCCGTCTATCGAGTCAAATTGGAAGTTTTCCGCCATCGCCGTCTGTCCTCCTAAAATTACCATAAAAATCGCTGCTATCAATATCCGCATGTGGCTCCTCCTGTAGAATAGAGCTAAGCGGCGCCTGCCCAAAGTCAACTGATGCGACTTTTTTTTGCTACGCCTGTTCCTCCATCGCTTCCAATTCGTCGATCATATCCGAAATCATCGACAGGCCCTTATCCCAAAAGGTTGGGTCCGATGCATCCAGCCCAAAGGGCGCCAAAAGCTCTTTATGATGCTTGGATCCGCCGGCTTTCAGCATATCAAAATACTTCTCCTGAAAGCCTTCGGGTTGCTCTTGATACACAGCATAGAGCGCGTTGACCAAACCGTCACCAAAGGCATAGGCATAAACATAAAACGGTGAATGCACGAAATGCGGAATATAGGCCCAAAAGGTTTCATAGCCGTCCATAAATTCAAAGGCTGGCCCCAGGCTTTCACCTTGAACTGACATCCACAATGCGTTGATGTCATCAGGGGTCAATTCACCCTGCGCGCGGGCATCGTGCAGCTTGCATTCAAAGTCATAAAACGCGATCTGACGCACCACAGTGTTGATCATGTCCTCGACCTTGCCAGCCAGCATCACTTTGCGTTCGGCGGCGTCTTGTGCCCCATCAAGCATTTTGCGGAATGTCAGCATCTCGCCAAACACTGACGCCGTTTCAGCAAGCGTCAGAGGGGTCGACGACAGCATCTCGCCTTGGCCAGCGGCCAGCACCTGATGCACGCCATGCCCCAGCTCATGCGCCAATGTCATCACATCGCGTGGTTTGCCAAGATAGTTCAGCATCACGTAAGGGTGCACATCTGTGACTGTTGGGTGCGCAAAGGCCCCTGGCGCTTTGCCTGGCTTTACTGCGGCATCAATCCAGCCCTTGGTGAAAAACGGCTCTGCCAAATCGGCCATGCGCGGGTCAAAATCCCCATAGGCCTGCATCACCGTTTTCTGGGCCTCTTCCCAACCGACAATCTTGTTGGTTTCCATGGGCAGGGGGGCGTTGCGGTCCCAGACCTGCATCACATCCAGACCAAGCCATTTGCGCTTGAGCTCGTAATAGCGGTGACTGAGTTTTGGATAGGCGGTAACAACAGCATTGCGCAGCGCCTCGACAACTTCGGGTTCCACGTGGTTGGACAGATGGCGTCCGGTTTGCGGTGTGGGCATGCCACGCCAGCGATCAAGGATTTCTTTTTCTTTGGCTTGAGTGTTGTGCACCCGTGCAAAGGTTTTGACGGTGTCGCCAAATACCCGTGCCAGTTCGACAGCCCCTTTTTCACGCTGGGCGCGATCGGGATCTGTCAGCAGGTTGAGAGTGCTCTCTATGCCCAAGCTCTCGCCGTCGATTTCAAAGCTCAGCCCGGCGATAGTTTCATCAAACAGCCGTTCCCAAGCGTCCCCGACAACCCCCAAATCGTGCAGAAACTTCTCAAGCTCGTCGGACAGCTGATACGGCTTCATCGCGCGAATGCGATCAAATACCGGTTGATAGCGCGCAAGGGCGCTGTTGGCATCCAGCAGCGCCTGCAGTGTGGCGTCATCGATCCGGTTCAGCTCAAGGGTGAAAAAAACCAGTGGTGTGGTGAAATTGGTGATTTTCTCTTGCATGTCCGACATGAATTTCGTGCGGTCGCCATCAATGGTTAGCTGGTAATAGCGCAGGCCCGCAAACGACATGATGCGTCCTGCGATGGTGTTGATATGCTCGTTGCGTAAGACGCACGCCAGCATCTCTGCGGCGTCCAAATTTGCGAGCTTTCCCTCATAGTCTGCGGCAAAACTGGCGCATTCTTGATCCAACCATTGCAGGTCACGGCTCAGTTCAGGTGCATTTTGGCTGCTGTACAGATCGCTGAGATCCCATTCAGGCAGGTTGCCCAAATCCTTTGAGCCTGAGCTGGCATTGACATCGTGAACCGGGAAGGGAAGCTGAAACATAGGTAACCTCAATTGATTTCTATCTAAGGACATAGGTGTGAGCAGGGGGCATAATCAACCCGTAACGTGGTTAAAAGCCATAAAGTTGCGCTGGGTTGTCCACAAGAATGCGGTGGCGGGTTTTGGTGTCGGTGACGACGCGGTGAAACGCATCAAGCAAGCACGCAGCGCGCGGCATTTCGGCCCCGTTGAGCATAATATGCGGCCAGTCAGACCCCCATAGGCAGCGCTGGGGGTTGGCGGCAACAAGGGCTGCAACAATGGCGTCAGCTGTGTCATAGGGTGCGTCACACAACCGGTAAAGCCCGGAAAGCTTGACCCAAGCCTTTCCCTCAGCAAGCAGGCGGCACAGGGTCTGGATGCCTGGATGGGCCACGCCAAGGCTGAGGTCAGGCCAGCCGATATGGTCAAAACACACATCGACTGGCAGCCGGGCGACCTGTGTTTCCAGATCTTCGATATGCAGATGCGCATGCATCAGCATCTGAACATGCAGATTCCGCGCCGCCAGTTTGGGGGCCATTGCCTGCACCCCGTCCCAGCTGAGAACGCCGCCATGTACATAATTCAGTCGCACCCCTGCCATGTTCCATTCGGCAAACTGATCCAGATCTGCCTCACTGGCGTCATCGGGTAAAAGGCCAATCCCGCGAAAGCCGTCGCCAAGACGATCAAGAGCTGCAACGGTCACGCTATTGTCAGTGCCGTAAAGAATCGAGTGGACAATCACGCCGCGTGAACAGCCCATTTGTGCCAAGTGGTTGCGATACTGGTTTAGCCAATCTTCAAACGGGATGCCCGGGGCCGGGTTTTCGACACGGCCCTGCCAAAGTGGAAATTCCGATTTGTCCGCCAGCATATGCACATGGGTGTCACAGGCGCCGTCGGGAGCCGCAATCAGCGGCGCTTCGGTCGGGGGCGGTGGTAGGGCGTCTGGTCTATCCATAGCGGCTCAACATCTCTTTTAATTCATCCAACGTATTGGCTTGTCGCACAACTTTGTCATGCCGCCAACGGCGCATCCGCGGAAACCTTAATGCGACGCCGGATTTATGTCTTGGGCTTTCATGCAGACCTTCAAAAGCGATCTCAAAAACATGATGGGGGGTGACCTGGCGCACCGGGCCAAAGCGCTGCAGGGTGTTTTTGCGCACCCATTTGCTGATTTCGGCTAACTCGGCATCAGTGAGGCCGGAATAGGCTTTAGTGAACGGCACCAGATCCTCGCCCTGCCACAGCGCAAAGGTAAAGTCGCTATACAGGGTGGCGCGGCGGCCATGGCCTGCTTGTGCATAGATCATCACCGCGTCAATGGTCAGTGGATCAAGCTTCCATTTCCACCAATCGCCCTTTTTGCGCCCGACGCCATAGGCGCTGTCGTGGCGTTTGATCATCACACCCTCTGTACCGGCCGCGCGTGCCCCGGCGCGCATACTGGCCAGATCGCCCCAAGTTTTGAAATCAAGCCCCTGAGACAGCCGCAGCGGGCAGGTGTCGGGCAGCGTGGCAAACAGAGTGGTCAAATGCGCCCGGCGCTGGTCATAGGGTTGGAGGCGTATATCGCGGCCTTGACGTTCTAAAAGGTCATAGGCCATCAAAATAACTGGCGCGTCATCGCGCAATTTCTTGGGCACGGTTTTGCGACCGATACGTTTTTGCAGAGCGTTGAACGGCATTGGCCTGCCGGATCTCCATGCCAGTAACTCGCCGTCCAGTACGGTGCTGTCTGGCAAAAGACTGGCAAGTTTCGTAAACTCGGGAAAGCGGTCGGTGATCAATTCCTCGCCGCGGGACCAGACGAAAACATTGCCATCGCGCAGAATAATCTGTCCACGAATGCCGTCCCATTTCCATTCGGCGCGCCAGTGCTGGCAAGGGCCGAGCTGTGCTGCAGCCGGATCAGCCTCTTGATCAACATCCACATCAGGCCCGGTTTCCAGCGTGTGATTGCCTCGCGCCTCAAGCCCGTTAGCGAGATAGAACGGATAGGGGCGCGATAAGTCGGTTGCGGGGCTGTCGCTTTCGATTAATTCGGCCCATGTTGTGGTATCCGGGGTCCAATTGCCCATCAGGCGATGGGCCAATGTGGCTGCATCCTGTCCGGTGGCCTGCGCCAATGCGCGGGTCATCAGCCTTTGACTGACCCCGATCCGAAAGCCACCAGTGATCAGTTTGTTAAACAAAAAACATTGCTGCACTGGCAACTGATCCCATGCGCTGATGATTTGTGGCTTGCGCTGATCGGACGGCAGCGCGTGTAAGGCTCGCAGCCATACGATCCAATCACTGAGCGAGCGATCGCTTGTTTGTTGGGCGGGCGGCAGGATCAACGCCAAAGCTTCTGCCAAATCCCCCACCACCCGATAGCAATCCTCAAACAGCCACAAGGGGATATTGGCGCGTTCGGCGGCCCATTGCCTGAGCTGAGTGGTCGTGACCGCGCGTTTCGGGCGACGCCCTGAGAACAGCGCGATCGTCCACAGCTTGTCCATTGGATCTGCTACTTGAAAGTAATTAGATAAATAGCTGATTTTATATGATGTTTTTGTTGTCTCATCCAGTTGAGCAAACAGGGCTGTAAAGGTTTTCATGGCGCTTGATCCTGTTCCAAGGTCTCGCCGGTGAACTCTGTTTTGACGGTCTGGGCGTGATAACCGATTTCGTTTAAGTAGCGGCTGAATACGTCGGTATAGCCATGTGTCGTATAGATATTTTCAGCCCCCGTTGCGCGGACAGCTTGCAATAGGCCTTTCCAGTCGGCGTGATCCGACAAGACAAAGCCGCGTTCTGCGTTACGGCGGCGGCGCACTCCGCGCAGGCGCATCCAACCACTGACTACGGCCTCTGACACCGGCCCGAACCGACGCAGCCAGGCGCTGCCAAGGGCCGAGGGTGGCGCCAATACCAGAGCACCGGGCAGTTTTTTAACGTCAAGATTGGCAGTTACCTGTATGCTATTATTGGTTAGTATTGATTGTCTATCTAGAATGTCGTTGGTTTTTGCAATTGCGGTATGTGACAGGATTGGGCCGATGTCTGGGTTTAAATGCACCAAAAGTCGCTGCGCTTTGCCCAGAGCATATGCCCCCAAAACCGAAGTTCGGCCCTCGGCGGCATTATTGGCCCACCAATCATTGATCTGTGCCATGACGGCGGCTTGTGGTTGCCAGTCAAACACCGGCATCCCGAAGGTGCATTCAGTGATAAAGCTGTGGCAGGCAACAGGCTCAAACGGATCACTTAAACCGTCATTTTCTGTTTTATAATCACCAGATACAACCCAAATCTCACCTGAAACTTCCACTTTAATTTGGGCGGAACCCGGCACATGGCCGGCGGGGTGAAACGATACGGTTGCATCACCGATCTGGCGGGTCTGGCCATATTTAACAGCGTCGAGATCAATCTTGCCAAGGCGATGTTGCATGACGGGCCCGGCGAGATCGGTTGCTAGATAACGGCGATGACCACTGCGGGCGTGATCGGCATGGCCATGGGTGATCAACGCTCGCTCAACCGGTCTCCATGGATCGATATAGAAATTCCCAGCGGGGCAATAGATACCATTTTTAGTGAAGGTCAGAACAGGAGCACGGCGCATAACGCTTACTTAGGCTTGGCAGCGGGGAAGGCCAGTGTTTTTTGTTCGGGCCTCTGGCGTGGTTGCATTTAAAAGTTGCGGGCGTGTTTTTTTTGTCTGTGCTATGTGTTTTGGGCAAAAAATTCGGTTATTTCGTCGACCCTTGCCATGCGTAGTGCTGCGGCCTCCATCAGAGCTTCGTGGCGAATACCCGGTAGGGTAATTAATCGCCCACGCGCCCAACCCGCCATGCGGCGCACGATTGCTTCGGGTTCAACGATCTGCTCGTCGGAGCCCAGATAGGTCAGGCACGGCAGATCCGGCGCGGGCAGTTTTGACAGGCGGTACATTTCGTTCAGGCTGGCATTGAGCCAGCCAAGGGTTGGTCCGCCGAGGCCAAAACTGGGGTTGTGCTGCAGTTGGGCTCTCATATGGTCAAAACTTGCGTGATCATTGGTCAGTTGATTGTTCTCGAAGGTCACATTCAAAAGATAAGGTGTACCTGATGTTCCTGGCGCATAGAACCCCCCGCTTTTGAGCCAACGCGCCAGCGTCGATACAATCCACGCGCCTATCCGGAGAAGGGGAGGCATTTCGATTCCCCACATTGGGCCTGTGAACACAACTGACTGCACCGGCAGCCCCTCGTGGAGCGCTCGTAACCCGATGCAGCCACCCATCGAATGGGCGAGAAGGGTCCACGGTTTAGGCAGCGCAAGTGCTGTCATCGCCTCAATCAAAGCGGCGTGATCTCGCTGGTACTCGGCAAAATCTGCGACATGGCCTTTCAGCCGGTCGGGCAAAGCGCGGTCTGCAAGACCCTGACCCCGCCAGTCTATCGTCACTGTGTTATAGTCCCGAGCGACAAAGTCGGCGGCAATACTTGCGTATTTTTCGATGTATTCGGTGCGCCCGGGGAAAATTATGATCGTTCCCTTGGGAGTCGCGGCCCGCCACAGTCCCAGTCGGCAACGCCGTTTGTCACGGGTGTGTATCCAAAATGCCTGCCCGTCCGGTTGTTGCGCGTCGGGGCGCAGTGGTTTTGGGGCTGTAAAATAGGGTGCTGGTGTAAGGTGCATCAGCCCAAAAGACCTGCCAATTGCATTGCTGTGCCCATATCTCCATCAACGCTGAGGCGTCCGCTCATAAAGGCTGATGTCGCGTCTAAATCTCCGTTTAGAATATCCTGAAAAGTTTCTGCATCGGCAGTTAGCGTGACATCAGTGTCAATATCTCCGGCGTGGACGCCGTTGCCATCGAAAACCAGAGCGCCCTCATCGGTAATGATAAATTTTGCGGACCCGTCCAGCCTGGCAGCGCCAAGTTTGGTGTTCAGTGCGCTGACTGCAGCCGAAAGTATATCGCTCATGGTTTTATCCTCATAGGTTTTGTCGGTGTATCTGGACCTTTACGCTCGATACGCTATCATTAAAACATGCGCCGTTTATCTCTCAATACCACTACCCCTGTGTCCATAATACTGGCAATAGTATTTTTTTGTGCCGCGTCGGTCGGTCATGGTTCGGAAGACGCCGTGTTGCTGCAGCGTTTGGCGCTTGCTGATGAGGTCGAGGCGGCGCAGATTGAACAACGGCTGACGCAGATCTGGTCGCGGTCTGGCTCGGCGAGTTTTGATTTGCTGCTCCAGCGTGGTGAGGATGCACTGGAGGCAGATAATATCCCAGCTGCAATCGAACATTTTACGGCTGTGACAGATCATGCGCCAAGGTTTGCAGAAGGGTGGCACCGGCGTGCACAGGCCTATTTCTTGGCGGATTTGATGGGGCCGGCTGTCGCTGACCTTGAACGTAGTCTTGCCCTTAACCCCAATCATTTCGGGGCTTTGCGTGGAATGGCGGGTATATTTGAACGTCTGGATATGCCACAGATGGCGCTTGAGGCTTATGCCGCGTTTCTTGCTATACATCCGTCTGACATCACCGTACGAGGTGCCCGAGATCGTTTGCAGCAGAGCCTGCTGGGTAACAGGATATAATCAAAGGGGCAAATATGACCGAGCAGTCAAGGACCGTTGCGGTTCTGGGCCCGACCAATACCGGCAAAACCCATTACGCAATCGAGCGTATGCTGGGTTACCGGACCGGTATCATTGGCCTGCCATTGCGGCTTTTGGCGCGAGAGGTCTATGATCGGATCGTTGCTGTGCGGGGGCCATCAGTGGTGGCGTTGGTCACTGGCGAGGAACGGATTGTGCCGCCGCGCACGCAGTATTGGGTGTGCACGGTTGAGGCGATGCCTGACGGCATGGGCTGTGACTTTCTGGCGGTTGACGAGATTCAGCTCTGCGCTGATCCCGAACGGGGACATGTGTTTACCGACCGGCTGTTGCGGGCACGCGGTCTAAAAGAAACGTTATTTTTGGGGGCTGATACGATGCGCAGCGCCATTGCCGAACTGGTCCCAGAGGCCACGTTTCAGCACCGTGAGCGCCTGTCTGAGCTGACCTATGCCGGATCAAAGAAACTGAGCCGTATTCCGCCGCGCAGTGCCATTGTCGGATTTTCTGTTGAGAACGTCTATGCAATCGCCGAATTGATCCGGCGTCAAAAGGGTGGTGCCGCAGTGGTGATGGGGGCCTTGTCGCCGCGCACTCGCAACGCGCAGGTCGAGATGTATCAAAACGGTGAGGTTGATTATCTGGTGGCCACCGATTCGATTGGCATGGGGTTAAATCTTGATGTTAATCATGTGGCGTTCTCTGCGCTGAGCAAGTTTGACGGTCGCCGGATGCGGCCCCTTGCACCCAACGAGCTGGCCCAAATTGCCGGCCGTGCCGGTCGCGGGATGAGCAATGGCAGTTTCGGTGTTACGGGAGAGGCCCCGCCGCTTGAGGATGAGGTGGCCCGCGCCATTACCGGGCACCGGTTTTCGCCGATCGGTAAAGTGAACTGGAGACATGCCGGGATGCGCTTTGGGTCGCTACCGGCACTGATTGCGTCACTAGAGCAAAAACCCGACCATGAGCGTCTGGTGCGTGCGCGCGAGGCCGATGATCTGGCCGCGCTTAAATTATTAGCGCAAGATGCCGAGATAGCGGCCCGCGCCAGTGACCCCGCCTCGGTGCGCCTGCTTTGGGATGTCTGCCGCATTCCAGATTTTCGCGGCATCAGCCGTGCAGAGCATGCCGCATTATTGCAAGAAATTTTTGGGTTTTTGCATGAAAAAGGGCGGGTGCCCGATGCTTGGATGGCACGGCAAATGCAAAGGCTAGATCGCAGCGATGGCGATATCGATACCCTATCCATGCGGTTGGCCTATATTCGCACCTGGACTTATGTTGCGCAACGTTCTGGTTGGTTGGGTGACGAAAGGGATTGGCGGGCCGCAACCCGCGCTGTAGAAGATACATTGTCAGATGCGCTGCATGCGTGTTTAACACAGCGATTCGTAGACCGGCGCACTTCTGTGCTTATACGGCGGTTGAAACAGAAGGAGGCCCTGTTGGCCGAGGTAAATGATATAGGTGAGGTGACTGTCGAAGGAGAATTCGTCGGTCGCTTGGAAGGGTTCCGTTTTCGTCAGGATCAAGAGGCGAGCGGTCAGGAAGCAAAAACGCTGAAAACTGTGGGATTGCAGGCCTTAGCACCGCATTTCCATCTGCGGGCGGACCGATTCTATAACTAGCCCGATACAGAGATTGATTTCACCGAACAAGGTGGCCTTATGTGGGGCACTCAAGCTGTGGGTAAGTTAGTGGTTGGGGATGATCCTCTCAAGCCCAAGATCCATGCTTTTGTTGATGAAGAAGCCGGCACTGATGTGGCGCAAAAAGTCGAACGCCGTCTACAGCATTTTATCGATCGCAAGGTCGCGACGCTGTTTGAGCCGCTGCTTAATTTACAAAATGACGACAGCCTCACCGGTCTGGCACGCGGGTTTGCTTTTCAGATGAAAGAAGCGCTTGGCATCGTTGCGCGCAGCAACGTGGCCGAGGATGTCAAAGCACTGGATCAGGATGCCCGTAGTTTGCTGCGCAAGCATGGGGTTCGCTTTGGGCAATTCACGGTATTTTTGCCGCTTTTGTTAAAGCCCGCGCCAACACGACTGCGGCTGGTGCTTTGGTCTTTGATGCAGGGACTTGACGAATTTCCCGAAGCCCCTCCCCCAGGTTTGGTGACGGTCCCCGTTGACGCTTCTGCAAGCGCGGGCAGCGACACGATGGCAGGCTATCGCAATTCTGGTGCGCGGGCGATACGGGTGGATATGCTAGAAAGGCTGGCAGACCAGTTGCGCGCTGAGGACAGCCGTGGCGGCTTTGAGGCAAAAGCCGATATGTTGTCGATCACTGGGATGACGCTGGAGCAATTTGCAGATTTGATGCAGGGGCTCGGCTATCGGTTCGTGCGGGCCGAACGGGTGAAGGTGAAAACCAAGCCGGTCGATCCTGCTGCAGCCGTCGTTGCAGATACCCGACAAACGCCAAACGAGCCTGAGGCGCCCGCGCAAGCACCATTAGAAGGTGCAACCGAAGCGGCAAACTCTGGCGTCGTTGAAGATGGCGCTGTGGCAGAGGACAGCCCCAGTGTTGTAGCCGACAGCCCCCGTGTTGTAGCCGACAGCCCCAGTGCCGAAGAGCCTTTTGTCACGGAAACGGTAGCTCAGGTTTCTGCCGAGACAGTGGCGCAGACTGGCAATGAACCTGAAGTGGCGCCTGAAAAGTCTCCAGCGGTTGAAGCTGCGGCTGCGACTGAAATCGCTATTGCGAGCACGGCTTCCGAAACTGCAGGCAGGACGACCGACAAGCAGACGATCGAGAACGCAGATACTGAGCCCGCAGTGAGCGAGGCAGCAGATACTGAGCCCGCAGTGAGCGAAGCAGCAGACGAGATTGCGACTGAAGCTGCGCCTGACATAGAGGTGTTTTTCACTTTTACTTGGGCGCGCAATCGCGGCCAATCAAAGCCAAAGGGTCAGGGCCGCAGTTTCAGTGGATCGCAAAAAGATGGAGCGGCCAGTACTGCAGATCCTGCACAGGGTGATCATCGTGGCGCACCCCACAAGCGCAAAGCCCGTCATCATGAGGCAGATGGAGAGCAGACAGCTCAAAATAACGCTGGTTCGGCCAAACCCGGTCAGTCACGACAGACGGCAGCCGGTCAACAAAAAACAGGTCGGGACAAATTTAATCGAGATAACGACCGCAAACCGGGTAAGGGTAAACCCCGTCGCAACGAAGGGCCAAAGCAATTTGCCGCCTCTCCAAAGAAAAGCCAACAGATCGATCCTGACAATCCGTTTGCCGCTGCTTTGATGGGGCTGAAAGATAAAATCTAACGTGACCGACCCAGTTGATAAGCTGCGCGTGGATAAATGGTTGTGGCAAGCGCGGTTTTTCAAGACCCGCAGTCTCGCGTCAGGGACAGTGCGGGCTGGCCACTTGCGGGTCAATGGTCAAAAAGTTTCTAAACCAGCCACAAACGTCAAGCTTGGAGACGTTTTAACCTTCGCGCAGGGCCGCGACGTGCGCGTGGTAAAACTGCGTGCCATTGGCAGCCGGCGTGGCCCGGCAAGCGAGGCCCAAACACTGTATCACGACTTGACCCCTGAGCGGGAAAAACACCCTCAAGCACTACGATTTGAGGGAAAAGGCCGACCCAGCAAACAAGATCGTCGCAATCTTGATCTTTACAATCGCCGAACGCTTGAATGACCTGAACGGTTGCATTACCTACGAAGGGAACCTGAGTGGGAAGCGTCCATGACCTATGTCGTCACCGAAAATTGTATCGAGTGTAAATTCACCGACTGTGTTGAGGTTTGCCCGGTCGATTGCTTTTATGAGGGCGAAAATACGTTGGTCATTCATCCTGACGAATGTATCGATTGTGGGGTGTGCGAGCCCGAATGCCCGGCTGATGCAATAAGCCCGGATACAGAGCCGGGCATGGAGCAATGGGTTGAGTTCAATCGCAAGTTCTCTGAGGTATGGCCGGTGATTGTGTCCCAGAAAGAGCCGATGCCGAATGCGGATGAACGTGACGGTGAACCCGATAAGATGAATAAATATTTTTCTGAAAAGCCCGGCGAGGGCGGATAATTTTTTTGGTGATTCGGAGGGCTTGCTTCATGTTGCACGCAAACCACGCCTGTATTCAATTGGCATGTCTTTAATTACAAGGCCAATCAGCACAAATATTTCCCGCGCTGGGCATTTAGACAATTTTATGTTACACTCGCAACCTAAACGTTAACTAGGTCTGTAATAAGCTTATTTGCTGCACAGACGGCAGTCATTGACAGTGTCACACCAGAGCTAAATATTTAACGATATTTGGGGGCAGTGTGTTGTTGTTCGATGGCTCACTTTGAGGAAGGTTCGAATGAGTAAGTCAAAAAAACCCGATTTTCGCCCGAACGAGTATGTGGTTTATCCGGCGCATGGTGTGGGCCAGATCGTATCGATCGAAGAACAACAAGTTGCGGGTATTTCTTTAGAACTATTTGTGATTTCATTCGAAAAAGACAAGATGACTTTGCGGGTGCCGACAAATAAAGCCGTACAGATTGGCATGCGGTCGCTGAGTTCGCCGGACGTGATTTTGAAAGCGATGACCACCTTGAAAGGCAAGGCCAAGGTCAAGCGTGCGATGTGGTCGCGGCGGGCGCAGGAGTATGAGCAAAAAATCAACTCCGGTGATTTGATTGCCATCGCCGAGGTCGTGCGTGACCTGCATCGCAGCGACGATCAGCGCGAACAGAGCTATTCCGAGCGTCAGCTCTATGAGGCCGCGCTTGAGCGGTTGACCCGTGAGGTTGCTGCTGTGGACAATGGAGATGAAGCGGCTGCAACCAAGCGCGTCGACGAAGTGTTGATTTCGCGGGCCGCCTGAGCCAACTTTTTCTCAAAACAATAAATCAGCGCGTCCTGCATCCTCGTTGCAGGCCGCCTTTTCTTTTGACAGGGCGCGCATTCACGACAGGCACCACCGCGTTGGCGTCACACCGACAACGTGAGACAGATGAGAATGGTGATTTCTGCTACTTGTTGGGTTGCGCCCAATATATCTCCGGTCTGGCCCTTTATCTTATATTTGGCGACCCCTCCACAGGCTGCCGTCGCTAGAGCGGTAGCGATGAAAACAACTATAGGTATGCTTTGCAGGGTAATGATCGCCAATAACACCGCCAGGGTTACGGCCAACCCGACATGTCCGGCCTGTGGTGTGCCTACACTCTGTGACAGCCCTGTTTTGCGCGCTTGTGGCAAACCCAGCATCAGCACTGTTGGGGCTGCGCGGGATACTGCAGCAGCAGCCAGAATTGGTGCCATTACCGCGCCTGATTCGAAAAGCGATGAAAGAGCCATCCATCGCAATCCAAGCCCAAAAATCAGGGCCAAGACACCATAGGCGCCGATCCGGCTGTCTTTCATTATCTCAAGACGCCGCGCCGTGTCATGCCCTCCCCAGAGACCATCGGCGCTGTCGGCCAACCCATCTTCATGCATGGCGCCAGTGGTCACCGTCAGGCCTGCCAGCGCCAACAGTGCCGCAATCCCGGACGAAAGCCCAAGCCCAAGGCAGAGCTGCGCCAGAATGGCCACTGGCAGAGCAATAAACACACCTGCCAAAGGATAGGCCCAAACCGCTTGCGCGCTGCGGTCATAGGCGGCCTCGGATAGGCGCAGCGGCCAGCGGCTCAGCAGTGAAAGCGCAACCGCAAGATCGCGCGTTTGCAGCCAGCGAATGTCGCTTTCCCTCATGTCTTGGGTCCTTTTCTTGCTTGCCCAGACGGCAGGGGTGTTTAAACACTGGCAGAGCAGAATTTCAACGGAAGATGCCATGCCCGCTTTCACGTCGCTTGCCACGTTTCAAACCGTCTTGGACGGATTGCCCACGATAGATGCTGTTGCCGAACAGGGCGCGTCGGCGCGCAACAGCCAGTTGACCAAACCGCCGGGTGCGTTGGGGCGTCTTGAAACCCTTGCGATCTGGTATGCGGGATGGCGCGGTATGGCGCGCCCCTGGCTGACACGGCCGCAGGTATTAATTTTTGCGGGTAACCACGGGATCACCGCGCAATCAGTCTCGGCGTTTCCCGCCGAAGTGACCGAACAGATGGTGTTGAACTTTCAGGCAGGCGGTGCGGCGGTCAATCAGCTGTCTGCAGCGTTTGGGGCACAGCTTGACGTGTATCCGCTATCTTTGGACCGGCCAACTGCAGATTTCACCAAAGGCCCTGCAATGACCGAGACAGACTGTGTTGCCGCGTTGCAATTGGGGTGGGATGCGGTGGACGCCGAGGCAGATCTGCTGGTCACCGGCGAGATGGGCATCGGTAATACTACCAGTGCCGCGGCCTTGGCGCTGGCACTTTTGGGCGGTGAGGCAGCCGATTGGGTCGGGCGTGGTACGGGCGTTGATGCGGCCGGTGTGGTCAATAAATGCCGGGTGGTCGAGGCTGGGCTGGCGATGAACCCTGTGGCGCGCGGCAATGGATTGCAGGCGCTGCGTTGTCTTGGGGGGCGGGAATTGGCGGCGATGGCGGGGGCGATTGCGCGGGCGCGACAGGCCCGTATCCCGGTGGTGTTGGACGGCTTTATCTGTTGCGCGGCGGCGGCTTGCCTGCAGCAGGCTCGTGGCGATGTGTTGGACCACACAGTGGCCGGACATCTGAGTGCTGAAGGTGGCCACGGCAAGTTGCTTGAGCGGATGGAGAAAGCGCCGTTGCTGTCGCTGGAAATGCGGCTGGGAGAGGGGTCAGGCGGCGCAGTGGCGATTGCTGTGGTGCAAGCCGCGGTGGCTTGCCTGTCGGGGATGGCGACATTTGCCGAAGCTGGGGTGTCTGACGGATAAAGTTGCGGCGCCTTGGGTGTCGCGTCTTGCTGGGCGCAGTTTTGCCACCGCGCGCAACCCGATCCCTGACTGTTTGCTGCATTATTCGTCCTTCAAAATAGTGGGGTCTGGTTTGGAGGGAGCGGCTTCGGTGTTTGAGGCTTTAATGGACTGGGGGTGCGTTGGTCTTGAGCTCTCCAAACTACTCATTAACGCGGCCTCGAGATGCTTCTCCAGAGCCTGAGCCCGCGCCATATAAGCCGCGTTTGCGTGAGCGGGAATCTTGGGGTCCCAAAGCTGGGCCAGATCTCTCATCGCCTCGCGGTCATGTTGATAAAAGGTCTTTGCCGCCGTGTCGGCTTCATAATCTGACAGGCCAAGGTTTTCTAAAACATAGCGTCCGGCGCGCAAGCTGCTATCGAACGTTTCGCGCACGATATCATCGGCGCCAGCATTATAGAGTTCAAAAACCTGAGCGCGATCATAGGCGCGGGCGATGATATGTAGGCCGGGGCGTGCCCGATGGGCCAGTTTGACCAGTTTGATACAGGCCGCGGCATCATCCAGAGCAACCACCAGTACCTGCGCCTCTAGCAACCCCGCTGCGCGCAGCGTAACCGGTCGGGTGGGATCGCCCAGAAAGCTCTTGATGCCAAAACTGCGCATCAGATCAATTTTGCGAATGTCATGATCCAAAACGACGGTCTCAAAGCCCGACGATTGCACCAAGCGGTTGACGATTTGGCCAAACCGGCCAATTCCTGCAATAATAACTGGGCCTTGCGCGTTGATTTCATCTTCAATGCCAATGTCTATTTTATCTTTGAGACGCTGCGAAAGCGCCCCAAAAGTAAGAAAAAGCAACGGTGTCATCAGCATCGTCAGCGTGATAATTAAGATCAGCCTATCTGACAGCGTCTGTGGTAGAATATTTTGTTGAACGGCAAACGCTGTCAGCACAAAACCAAACTCGCCGGCCTGAGCTAACCCAAGCGTAAACAGCCAGCGGTCGCGCCCATGAATATCAAACAGATAACACAATAAGTACAGGACAAAGCCCTTTGCAATAATCACCAATATCGCCAGCGTTAGAATGCCAATGGGATCATGCTGTAATACAGATAGGTTCATATCTGCGCCAACGGTGATGAAAAACAGCCCCAGCAAAAGGCCCTTGAAGGGTTCGATGTCACTTTCGAGCTCATGGCGAAATTCGCTATTGGCGAGCACGACACCGGCCAGAAACGCGCCAAGCGCCGGTGACAGCCCAACGATGGTCATCAGAACGCTGATGCCAATCACAATTAACAGGGCAAGAGCGGTATACATCTCGCGTAATCCCGTGGCGTGGATGAATCGAAAAATCGGTTGGATAAAATAGACACCGGCAAGAATAATCGCCGCCACGATACTCAGTGTCACCAATGTCACGCCCCATCCCGGCAACCCCTCAAGTATCGTTAGGCCAAGCCCGTTTTCAACGCTTTGCCCGTGCGGTGTGGTCGGCGCCGGCTGTTGCAGTGTGTTGGAGGTTCCGCCGGTTTGGGAAAGCTGCTGTTGCACCGTCAAAAGCGGCAGCAGCGCGAGGATCGGGATGACAGCAATATCTTGGGTTAACAATACGGCAAAAATAGAGCGCCCACCCCGGCTTTTGATCAAACCCCTTTCAGACAACGTCTGCAGTACTATCGCGGTCGAGGACAGTGCAAGGATGAGCCCGATTACCAATCCGGTGGCAGCGGGATACCCCAAGGCCATGGCGCCCAGCATGATGCCACCTGTGGTCAGCACCAATTGCAGCCCACCCAGCCCAAGTAACCGGTGGCGCATATCCCAAAGCGCCCGGGGGTCGAGGCTGAGACCGATCAGAAACAACATCATCACGATCCCGAATTCAGCCACGTGCTGCACGTCTTTGGTTTCGCTGCCCACCAGTCCGAAAATTGGGCCTATGGCGATGCCTGCCACAAGATAGCCAAGCACAGAGCCAAGGCCCAAACGGGCGGCCAGAGGCACTGCAATCACCGCTGCACCAAGATAGATCAGTATTTGAAATAAAATGTCTGCCATCAGTCATGCGCCATTGGAAGCGGAGCATCGGCTTTGGTCTGGTTCATGACGATCTGGCTGTGGACCCGCGCAACGTTAGGGTGGGTCAAAAGCGTTTCTTGTATCAACCGGTTCAAGTCGTCCAACGCAGCGCAATAGACCCGCAGCAGATAATCGGCTTCTCCGGTCAGGGCCCAGGCGCTGACAATTTCAGGCTGGCGGGCAATCAATTGTGCCAGAGCTTTACTGTGCTCGGCTGAGTGACGATTGAGATGAACCTGCACAAAGGCTTGAATGGATAGGCCGAGCCGAGCAGGATTGAGCTGGGCGGCATAGCCAGTAATATAGCCCGTGGTGTCAAGCTTGTGTCGCCGCCGACCGGCTTGACTGGCCGATAGACCAAGGTGGTCGCCCAGTTGTTCTGATGTCAGCTGGGCGTCTGTTTGAAGCGCGGCCAGCAGGCGCCTGTCAATATCGTCAAGAGAATACATAAATAACAGCTTTTTTGAAATGAATACCCTATCATCGCGCATTATTTCTGGGTTTTACAGTAAAAAATGCGCAAAAACCGCATTAAATCTGACGTATTCTTGCATTATGAAACTCAAAGGAGGCCCGCCATGGGACCGTTTCCGCATAATGCGCCCCGATCAAAAATCACCAAAGGCAATCCCGCTGGTACCGATGGTTTTGCTTTCGTTGAATTTATGGACCCCAATCCGGACCGCCTACGGACAGTTTTTACCAACATGGGGTATGAGAAAACAGCATGCCATAAGACCAAAGCGATTGAACTTTGGCAGCAAGGCGATATCACCTATGTGTTGAATTCCGAGCCGGATGGGTTCGCCGCCCGGTTTGGTGCTTTGCACGGTCCTTGCGCGCCCTCGATGGGATGGCGGGTGGTTGATGCGCAGCAGGCTTTTGATCATGCTGTTGCGCAGGGCGCCGAACCCTATCTTGCGGCAGACCGCAGCTTTGATATGCCCGCGATAAAGGGAATAGGCGGCTCGCTTTTATATTTTGTCACGTTCGACGGAGCAAACGATCCGTTTGCGACCGCGTTGGATCGGCTGCGCCCCGACGTGCCGCAGGGGGTCGGGTTTCATTATCTCGATCATCTTACGCATAATGTGTTTAAGGGGAATATGGACAGTTGGTCGCAGTTTTATACTGACCTTTTCAATTTTCGTGAAATCGGTTTTTTTAAGATTGAGGGTAAATTTACCGGCCTTATCAGTCGGGCGCTGACCTCTCCCTGCGGTCGTATCCGAATTCCCATCAACGAGGATCGTGGCGAGACCGGCCAAATTGTCGACTATCTCAAGCGCTATAACGGTGAGGGTATTCAGCATATTGCGGTAGGTACGCATGATCTTTACCGGGCGACCGATCAGATTGCGGCCAATGGGGTGCAGTTCATGCCGCGTCCAAATAAAACCTATTATGATCTCAGTCATGCCCGGGTTGCAGGCCACACCGAGCCGGTAGATCGGATGCAGCCGCATGGTATATTGATCGATGGCGAAGGCGTGGTGAACGGTGGCACAACTAAAATACTGTTGCAGGTGTTTTCCCGCACCATGGTTGGGCCAATCTTTTTTGAATTCATCCAACGCAAAGGTGATGAAGGCTTTGGCGAGGGTAATTTTCAGGCGTTGTTTGAATCTATCGAGCGCGCGGAAATCGCCTAGAAAAAGCGTCGTTGACGCCGATTTTGGTCAGGTGGGTCAGTCTGACCGACCTCCATAGTGGAGCGCCCCGTTTGGTTGATCTAATCCTTCTGGTCTAGCTTTTAGGCATTTTTAGGACGATATTGCGACCGCTTTTAGTATAGCGCAGCTGCTCTTTGCCAATTGCGGTTACTTTGCCACCATCGATCCGGTTCCCCACTTCTACCTTTTTGTAGCGTCCGTTGGACAGTCGTATCAGTGCCCGTCGGCTGGAGGATGTTCCATACACACCGATCAGATTGACTTTGCGCAGGTTGAGCGCTTTCACCAGCGTGGCTTTTTGGGCTACGCTCGCATTGGATGCCAAGCTCGCTGGTTTGGGTTTAGGTTTTTGTTTGTTTGCGACCTGAGAACCGCTTTGCTCCAGTGCCTTGGGTCTCAGTTTAGGTGCCAGAGAATTGGTGACAGCCGCAATCGCGGAACTGACTTCTGGGCTATCTACTGCCGGTTTGACCGAGGCGGGCCGCAGTCTTGGCCGCAACATGGCCATTTCTGCCCGCGTGCGCCCGTTAAGTTTTAAACGCTCCCGGGCTTCGCCCATCCCAACCGGCCGGAGCCGTGGCCGCAGTTTTGCCAGCGGTGAGGTAACCTCTGTAATCTCCAGGGCAGATTGCACGCGTTTTGGCGCGACTTTTATTGGTTGGCCAAGAAACACGAGATGGCCTTCTTGCGACAGGCTGCCGTTTGCGGTGGCGATCACCAAGCCCTGCGCATTGAGCTGGAATGTTTGGCCAAAACGTGGTGGGTCGGGCTGTTGTTCGGGGCTGATATCAATGCGACCGCCTTGAGGCGAGGGCAATGCAATGGCATCGTAGGACAGAATTTCACGGTCGATGGAGGCCGCGTAAAGATCATCTGAATTGGGCGCAAACCCTGGCTCTGGAGGCGTCGGCGCCTTCAACCAGATACCCGTGGCTGCATAGCGCACTTTGGCCTGTTGTTCGGTAATGGGTGTTGGACCCTGAGCAAAAGGCAGGTCGTCTTCCAGCTCTATCAGATCATCTTCGGTGTCTTCAGAGGCAAAAGCCTGAGTTTCATCTGGTTGCGTTGCAACTAGAGGGGCTGCGGCGTTCAAACTGTCGTTCTGGGCGGGCACGTCTGCGGCTGTCAGCGGAACGCTGTCAGAGGCTGCTTGATCTGAAGTGTTGGCTGTGTTTAAAAAATCATCGCCGCCAAGCGCAAACATCCAAGCGGCGATACCTGAAAGCATCAATATCGCCCCCATGGTCAATATCAAGCTGGGAAGACGTGAAGGGGCTGTTTCATCTGCTGCAAAATTAGTCACCAGCAAGGCCGGTGATAATTCCAGATCATCTGCAAGAGGCGTTGCACGCAAAATCGGTGGGCTTGCAGCGGCAGCCAATTGGGCCGTTGTCAGATTGTTCTTTGTTGGGCCTGATGTGCCACCGTTGTTTTTAGTCTCAGGGTCTATCTTAATATCTGTGTGGGTGTTCGCAGCTGTATTTGCGGCCGTGACATTGCTAAGACCGGTACTAGGCGCAGGGCCCAACCCCGAGCGCGCATTTGTGCGCCCGCGAGGCTTCGGTTTATCTGTGGTCTTGGTCTTGGTCTGGCCTGGTTTAGAGGCTTTCGCCTGTGCGCTTGAAGGTTGAGGAGGGGTGGGGTCTATCACATGTCCGGCGACTTCGATGATGGTTTGATCAGGTTCAAACTTTTCCCCGGCAGGCAGCAGGCTATTGGCCCCTTCGCATGGCCCAAAGTCGATTTCGCGCTGCAGTGTGTTTTGCGCTGGCGTGGCGACAAAGCGGACTGGATTGAATTTGTGCTGACAGGCAAATTGTTCGGCTTCTTCCAGAGTTTCGCGTGCCACTGCCGCAATGTAAAGCTGACCGGCGTGGACCTCCCAATCATACACCAAGTCACTTACGGCATAGGGCGTGGCACCAGTCAGGGCGGCTTCAACTTGCAGGTAACTCGCATCTTGTTGTTCGGTGTAGACCACGACGATATAGCGAATTTGCTCATTTGGGATGACGATTTTGGAATACACAGTCCCGTCGGCAATGCGCTTTGCCTTTGCATTGAGTTTTTCCAGATGGTCGGACAGGTTTTCAGCGGCCAAATCGACATAGCCAACATGCGACCAGCCAGTCATCTGCCTATTCAGCAGGCTGATACCTTCAAATGACAATGAAAGAGCAAAATCCGGTTTCATTTTTCGGGTCTACCATTCCGTCGATAAAAATCGGGCGTCGCCCACCTCTTAACTGCCTACATCAGGTTTTGCCCACGTAAAAGTGAAACTCGTTCAATACGGGCAATCATCTGAAAATAGCCAAGCTTTGTCAGGATACATAAAATATAGCACAGGTTTTAAGAAACTGGCAGTATATTTTACAGATTTTGTGACCACAAATTTTATAGTTATGATTGCGCACCCGACCACGCGTTGGTTTACGGGTGTCGCATCCCTTGAAATTTGCTCAATCCCGAAATGTTCATCAGACAATTCAATGGGTGATCCGGAATGTGCTGGGCACGAGATGTAGTGTCGATTTTTTGTCATGCGCGATCGCAGGGCGCTTTGGCACCTTGCGACCGCGACTTTGTTTTAGGATTGGCTGGTGGCTTTGGTCAGGGCTTGATCAAGGTCGTCAATAAGATCGCTTACATCCTCTGTTCCGATGGACAGCCGCAATACATTTGGCCCGGCTTGCGCGGCGGTTTGTTGTTCAGGGCTAAGCTGCCGGTGTGTGGTCGAGGCGGAGTGTATTACCAATGACCGAGTATCACCCAGATTGGCAACATGGCTGAACAAGTTCAATTCGCTGACCAGCTTCATGCAGGCATCATAGCCGGCTTCCAGCGATACAGTCAGCAGAGCGCCAGCACCTTTCGGGCAAATTTTGGCAACACGGTGAAAGTATGGTGACGAGGAGAGCCCGGCATAAGTCACCGCTTCGACACGTGGGTCCTGTTCTAGCCATTTTGCTATGGCTTCGGCGTTTTCCACATGGCGTTGCATGCGCAGTGACAAAGTCTCAATGCCCATTAAAGTGTAATGGGCGGCCTGCGGGTTCAAGGTCATGCCAAGATCGCGCAATCCGATTGCAATCCCGTGCAGAGTGAACGCCAATGCCCCAAACGTCTCATGGAATTTCAAACCGTGATAAGCGGGCTCAGGTTGGCTTAATGACGGGAACTTGTCGCTTGCCGACCAATCAAAATTCCCTGAATCAACCACAACGCCCCCAGTGACAGTGCCGTTCCCGGTCAAGTATTTTGTCATCGAATTGACCACCAAGGTCGCCCCGTGCTCAATCGGTTTACACAAATACGGCGTGGCACTGGTGTTGTCGACAATCAGTGGTAGGCCGGTGGCGTCGGCGATTTTAGCAATCGCATCGAGGTCGGTGATATATCCCCCCGGATTGGCGATAGATTCGCAAAATATGGCGCGGGTGTCTGCGTCAATTGCGGCTTCGACAGCGGCAACATCGTCAAAATCGACAAAGGTTGCGGACCAGCCAAAGCGTTTGATCGTTTGGCTAAACTGAGTGATCGAGCCGCCATAAAGCCGGGTTGAGACAACAACGTTGCACCCGGGCTGCATCAAAGGAAACAACGCCATGATTTGTGCGGCATGCCCCGATGAGCAGCAGACTGCGCCTACGCCACCTTCGAGTGTGGCAACCCGTTCTTGCAGTGCAGCAACCGTTGGATTGGTCAGGCGAGAATAGATATAGCCGACTTCCTGCAGATTAAACAAAGCGGCCGCGTGGTCAGCATCGCGAAAGACATAAGCTGTTGTCTGATATATCGGCACTTGCCGCGCACCAGTTGCGGGATCCGGGCGGGCGCCCGCGTGGATTTGCAGCGTATCAAAGCCATAACTTGGACTGTCCGACATGATCTTCTCCTGTGTTTTATCGGCCCCTTGGCTACAGGATTATTTTGCGTTGAGCAACCAAACGATAAATTTTGAGATGGCTTTGTAAGCGATATCACAATCTGGCAGGACAAACATCGTGGCGGTATGAGGCGATTTAGGCGCCTGTCTCCGTCCCTTGAGGGATTTCGGAACTATATCCTCTACAGGGCGCGATTTGCAGAACGCTAGGCGCAGGCAGTCTCGTATGTTTTGTACAAGTTTTCCAATTTATCTAGACAGTTTTGCACTTAGATATCGTGAAGCGATCTCGAATTTTGCGCACGAATCATCTGCGGGCTAACGCAGCCATAACCCGGTTTGTTTGATTGTTTTACGGATCATTTGTTCTGTTTGTGGCAATGCCGACTGATCAAACATTTGTCTTAGACGCAGGCCGTGTCGTTCATAAATCAAGCGCCGGTAAGGGGGGTGGTTATCTAAGACAGATTTGACATGATCGGGCGAGGTCAATTCTTCCAACAGTGTGACAACAGCGTCACTCTCGCGGGCATACAGCAGCGGGATAAAACGATAGTGGCACGAGTGCCGTCCATCGAGAAACCCGTGGGGCAGGCTGTCACGCCCACCGCCCAAGGCGTGAATGACCAACGGCAATGCCACTTGATCTAACCAAGGATCCAGCGTTTGTCCCAGCAGCTCTGGCGGAGGGTCGTCGCGGATATCTACCGCATACGCGCGATAAAGCTGGCCAAAAACCTTTGGACAGCGATAGTAAAAGAAACCCGCATTGAAATAGAGGTAACGGCGCCAATCTGTGGCGTGACGGACGCAGTCCAGTGACCCAGTAAAGTCGAGGCTGTAACGATCGTAAAGTGCGCGCCAGATGGTGGCGTGACCCGGCGTTTTCTCGGAGATTTTGGGCCATGTACCCTCACAGCGCAGAGAGGCACCGGGACGCGCAAAGTCAAACGGGACGTCTCTTAGGTCGCCAGTGATCAGGGTGTCGCTGTCGAAAAACACAAAAGCTTCGCCCGCAGGCAAAACTTCCAACGCCTCTATCTTGTTGCCATACGGATAAGTTTGGCCAAAATCGCGGCTTTCAAATTCAACAAACTCACCGCCTTGTTGGCTTAGTAAGTCGCGCAGTGGTCCTGCTGCCAAGGATGGATCCTGCGGCCACAAAGTGTTGTGCGCTGGTGTTGCTATAAAAAGCCTACCAGCAAAATCTGGATTGGTGTGACGTAGCGAAAGCGCGAACAAGGCCGCCTCAAAGCTCAACCGGCCGCGTTGAGCGATAATGATAATGTTAAACACTTTGGCCGGCCGAATAGGCTGTTTCATGGGGTGTCTAAAGCTCCGAGATGTTTGTTGGCGGGCTAAAAATGGCCAGGCGCGGGGCGAGTGCTGAAATTAAAAAAAATCCTTACATCGTGATATTGACCCGACAAGGTGGCGCGCGACGGGCTTTTTTAGCCCAAATATTATTTACGTCAGATTTTGCAGACTGCATCGGGGCAAGAGGTTAACTCGCCGGTTTTTGTGAAAGGAGTCAGACATACAAAATATAAATTAAGTTTACGCTTCAGGTTGGCTATTTTTTCATATCCTTATGTAGGATCTGGTTTGACCTTGAGGTGACTTGGGACTACATCGTAACCATATATCAACTTTTGGGAGAAAGTATAATGGATCGTCGTTCTTTTTTAAAAACATCGGCACTGGGTGGGAGTGCGGCTGCTGCCTCCACGTTGGCGGCGCCGGCCTATGCTGCGGGCAAGCGGGTTCTGACTATGGTGCAATCGTGGCCACGTGGCTTTGCGGCTTTAGATGATGCGTCAAGCTACTACGCCAAAATGATTGGTGAAATGTCTGATGGGGCACTGACTGTCGATAAAAAAGCACCAGGTGAACTGGTGGGCGCGCTGGAAGTGTTCGATGCGGTGTCGTCAGGCCAAGCGGATATGTACCATTCGGCTGACTATTACTTTATCGGTCAGCACCCGGGCTATGCTTATTTTACTGCCGTGCCCTTTGGTGGCACCGCACAGGAACTCACCAATTGGTACCACCATGGTGGTGGGCAGGAGTTGCATGACGAACTGGGCGAGATTTTCAATCTCAAAGGGATCATTGCAGGTAATACCGGGTCACAGTCGGGTGGCTGGTTTCGCAAAGAGATTAATTCAGCCGATGATTTCAATGGCTTGAAATTCCGTATGCCTGGTTTGGGTGGTAAAGTGCTTGGCAAACTGGGCGCCTCTGTTCAGAATATTCCGGGCGGTGAATTGTATCAGGCGCTGTCTTCGGGCGCGCTGGACGGTCTCGAGTGGGTTGGTCCGTTTGCTGACGAACGCGCCGGCTTCCAAGAAGTTGCAAAGGTCTACTATACCGCTGGGTTCCACGAGCCAGGTTCGGCTTTGACCGGATCTTTGAATCTTGACGTGTGGAACGAATTATCGCCACAACATCAGGCAATCGTGACCAACGCCGGTATGGCCACCACCCATTACCAGCTGTCGGAAACGCTTTCTAACAATGGTGCTGCGCTGAGCCGCCTACAATCGCAAGGTGTTAAGACGCTGCAATTCTCGGATGACGTGTGGGACGCGTTTGGTCGCGCCTCGGCAGAAGTCATGGATGAGAACATGGGCGATGAGCTGTTTGCAAAGATCCGCACCAGTTTTGAGGCTTCGATGGCGACATCGTCCTCTTGGATCAACAAATCCGATGGCTATTATGTTGAGCAACGCAACCGCGTTCTGGGCGGCTGATCTACTCAAAGCAATAATTCAAAAGGGGCGCATTGGTGATATGCGTCCCTTTTTTCTATGGCGCAGTGGTTCCGCATTAAATCTGGTCTGCGGTCAAGCGTGAGATCTTATTCGTTTGGACATGGGATCAAGTCATCGGAACTCGTTCCTAAGATATTGAAGTGCCGATCGCTCGATATTACTGGCAGTGTTGATGGGGGCTGGTGACTGGCCCAAAACGTCTTAAGTGATACGAACACCCCAGTACAACCTTTTATGACAGCTGCCCTGTGCGATGGGCATTTCTTAAAAGACCTCATTTTAAGAAAAATTTAGGGACCTAGGTAAGCTTGGGGTGTGCAGTCTGGCGCAGAGAAAACTCGGGTTGCGCTTGTCTCAGGGCGAGGGTGCAACGCTCTTTTTTGCATGGCGCCCGACCGTTTTACGGGTCAGTTGATCAGCCTATGAGGTTCACGTGTACTTTGCTCACTCACGGACGCCAAGCAAAAAAGAGCTAAAGCAGTGATTAAGCGCAGGTTTAACACAAGATGCGATAAGGTCAAACCGAGATGTCGTAAAAGGTCGTTTGATCGCCATATCAGGGGGTTAGGCTGATTGCTCTGGCGTTGATATTCTTGTTGATAAGAACTTTGTGCGGTCCGTGATACCTTGGGTATGAGAGTGACATTTATGGGGCATTTATTCCATTGCGATTTTTTGTGCATTTTGCAAATACGTGTTCATAGGGCAAGCCTGAGTGGCTTGCACAGGTGGATGCAAGGCAATAACAGGTTGTAAAAACCGCTGGTAAGCCTATGATTTAAAAGTTTTTTTGTGATAAATGTGCGATTTTTACAAAGTTGACGATTGGTTGCGCCGTTGAGCACGGTTCATGAGGGTAAGGTATCGTGTCGGCAGCGGGGGCTCGTTGGTGTTGTCGGTCTAATTTTAATCTAACCTAAGTTGCCGGTCGTGATGCCTATCAAGCACAGTCTGATAGGTTTGAAGCTATCAATTGGCGGAAAGCACACGCCAAAAGCGGTTTCGCCACAGACTTGTGGAGCAGAACTGCCGGATGAACGGGCTTTGTTGCGGCATTGAAAATTTGGTTTGTGGTGCGGCGTGCGTCTGCCAAATGCTGCAATAAAAGCAATGGTTGGCATATCGTGTCGATTTGCTATGATAGAGCGCTGCGAGAAGATTCGAAGGAACCCTATCATGCGATTGATCTTACTTGTTGGTTTGTTGTTGTCTTCTGTGACTATGGCCTCCGCTTGCGAGCGTTTATGCAGTAAAGACTTTTGGACCTTAGCCACCGTTGAAGACGTGAACACCGAATTGGCGGCTCAGGCTCATATCGATTCGCAAAAGGACGTATACGGCAATGGCGTGATGCACTGGGCAGCAGCCTATGGTCGGCCAGAGCACATAGAAGGCTTGATGAACGCCGGTGCCGAGGCTGATACGCCAAACCGATTCTTTGGCGAGACACCAATATTCTGGGCCTTAAAGGCTGGCAATGTCGAAGCGTTGTCCAGCTTGGTCTCTGCAGGGGTGAATGTGAACGTCACAGATGCTGTGGGTGTGCCTTTGCTGCATGTGTCGGCAGCACATGGGCGCTATAGAGAGGTGATGATTTTACTCGAGGCGGGGGCAGATGGCCGGGTTCGGACAGAAGACGGCAGGGTTGCGTTTGATGTTGCCAAACACAATCCTTGGATTAAAGGAACGCCTGCCTATTGGGCGTTGAATGCCGCGCAATTCAACTAGAGATCTGCCATCGGTTGACGCCGCCTATTCTCTGTCAGGCAATTGCAATCTTAACCAATCGTTAAGATTAGCTGCCGCTGTGATCAAGCTGGCGATAGGATGCCCGGACATAGTTACGGAGGGTGAATGATCATGAAAGTATTAATTAGAGCGCTGTTTTGTTGCGGCCTGCTGTTTGCCGGACCGCTGGTTCTGGCTGAGGCCGGGCAGCTTGGCAAAACACTAACCGAAAAAGAGCCGACTGAAAAAGCATACGCTGTGCTGGCTGCGCTGGCTCTGTCAGATATTATTGAAGTGATGCGCCAAGAGGGGCTGGCCCAAGCAAAAGATGTGACGCGCGGGTTTTTGCCACCCACTGCAGCGGCGGCGTGGCAGCGTGATCTGGACGCCATCTATGATGCCAACTGGATGAAGGCCACAGTCGCGGCGCATTTTATCCGCGAATTGGGTGACGCGGACATGTCAACTGTACTGGCATTTTTGACGAGCCCCAACGGCAAACGTCTTGTGGCTCTTGAGGTGTCGGCGCGGCAAGCAATGAGCGAGGCCAGTATAGAAGATGCGGCCCGGTCGCTATACCGTGCCGGTGGTGATGCGCCCGATGCGCGACGGGATTTGGTGGCGACCTTTATCCGCAGCAATGATATGGTCGCGGCGAACGTCGAAGGCGCTTTGCACGCCAGTTTTTCATATTATCGGGGCCTGCGTGAAAGTGGTGCACTAGAGATGTCGGACCGGGAGATTATTGACGAGGTCTGGGCCACCGAAGCAGAGACACGTGCTGATACCAGTGAATGGCTAAATGCTTTTCTTTTGATGGCCTATGCACCTCTGGATGATGCGGTGCTTGCCGAATATTCGGCACTGTCTGAAACCGGGGCAGGCCAGCGAATGAACAAAGCGTTGTTCGCCAGCTTTGACCAAATGTTTGCTGAGATCTTTTATGCTCTGGGGTTGACGACTGGCCAAGCTTTGCAGGCCCAGCACCTTTAGCGGTGGAAAGACCCTTGACAGGACGTATGGGGCGCTTATGAAGCATGTTCCACATGGAGGCCGCCTTGGTCGGTCTCCTCAAAGAAATTACGCAGGAATCTGCGCGCTGTCCGTGGTGGCCTTGGCCGAAACACCCGTATCGGGGACCAAAAGACGCGATACTGATGAAGGAAATGACGATGTTTGCGGTCCTAAAGACTGGTGGCAAGCAGTACAAAGTTCAATCCGGCGATATGCTCCGGGTCGAAAAATTGGCTGCTGATGCTGGTGAAACAATCCAGTTCAACGAAATTTTAATGCTTGGTGGTGATGCACCGGTGATTGGTGCGCCCTTTGTGGCAGACGCCGCAGTGCAGGCCGAAGTGATTGATCAAGTCAAAGGCGACAAGGTGATCAACTTTGTTAAACGCCGCCGTAAGCACAGCTCGCAGCGCACAAAAGGCCACCGTCAGAAACTGACATTGGTGCGTGTGACCGAAATCCTGAACAGCGGGGCGGATAAGTCCGGCGTGAAAGCTGCGATGGGCGCCGGTTCTGTCAGCGCAACAGCCGTCGCGGCGGTTACGGACCCAGCACCAAAGGCAAAAGCACCAAAAGCACAAGCAGCAAAAACAACTCCGGCCAAAGCCACAGAAGCCAAACCAGCGGCTGCAAAAGCCGATAATGCGGCTGCAGGCGGTGATTTGAAAAAGCTGGCGGGTGTCGGCCCTGCGCTTGAGAAAAAGCTGATCGCCGCAGGTGTGACGTCTTTGGCACAAGTTGCGGCTTGGACCGAGGCTGACGTAAGTAAAATTGACGAGGAATTGTCATTCAAGGGCCGGATCGATCGCGAAGGCTGGATCGCTCAGGCCAAAGATCTGACAGCGTAGTAAGGAGCAACACCCATGGCACATAAAAAAGCAGGCGGTTCATCCCGCAACGGGCGCGACTCAGCCGGGCGGCGCCTCGGCATGAAACTTTTCGGTGGTCAGCACGCCATTCCGGGCAATATCATCTGTCGCCAACGTGGCAATAAATGGTGGCCGGGCGAAGGTGTCGGCGAAGGCAAGGATCATACAATTTTTGCAACTGTCGAAGGTAATGTGAAGTTTCGGAAAGGCTTTAAAGGCCGGACGTTTATTTCAGTTATTCCTATGGCGGAGGCCGCAGAGTAACCCGATCTTTACGATGTGAGAATTAAAAGGGATCGGCGCTGGCGTCGGTCCCTTTTTTACTTTGTATGGTTCGTGCGCGGATGTACCGGGGGTGGCGCGGACCGTTGGAAGGGGCAATGTTGTGCATATTAATGGCAGAGCCGTGGTGAAACTGTCTGCGAATACACACCACACCAAAGTTTTCAACATATTGTTCAAGGCAAGGCAGCCGCCTGTGAGTTACCAACGCATTGCATCGCCCACAGTCGTCAGCGTTACGCTAAAAGGGATTGGGTGATGGATGTTTGGGTGCTTAGCTTTTTGGTATTTGCGGTCTCTCAGGTCGGCACCCCCGGTCCGGCGAATATGGCGTTGCTGGCCACAGGTGCGCGGTATGGGTTTCGCGCGGCATTGCCGTTTGTTGCTGGTGTCGCCTTTGGCAAGCAGTTGATTATCTGGCCGATTGGGTTTGGGCTTATGGGCTTGGCTGAAACTGTCCCTTGGTTGTTTATTGGTTTAAAGTATATTTCTGCGGGCTATATTTTTTGGTTGGCTTGGCGTGTTGCCAATATGCGACTTGACCCCGGTGCGGCTGCGGCGCGAGCTCCTGGATTTTTTGCCGGACTTGCAGTGCATCCTTTAAATCCCAAGGCTTGGGCGATGATCGTGACCGGCTTCACCAGTTTTGTGGCCCCCGGGACCTCGGCACTGACGGCCACGGCAACAATTGCCCTTTGTTTGTTTGTGACCCAGGCGGTCTGCCACCCGATCTGGACTTACTTTGGCGACCGCATTGCCCGGCATGTGTCGGGCACACTCTATGAAAGATACTTGATGTGGACTTTGGCAGGGTTCACAGTTCTGTTTGTTTTAATAGCTATTTTTGAGGGAGAGCTTTGATGTCAAAAGATTTGTTTCCCGATCAACCAATGATCAATGCGCAGAGATTTGATCTGCGTCCTTTACGCGTCTCGGATACGGGCCAGATTGCCCTGCACAGCGCCGATTTACGGATCGCGCGTATGACGTCTCGGATTGCCCATCCGCTGCCGCCCGGGGCGACTGCGGCGTTTATAGAGCGGGCCATGGGGACAACGCGAGACGAGGATATCTGGGCGATTGACGGCAGCAAATCTGCGCGCCCTGATCTGATGGGCGTTATCAGCCTGAAACGTCTTGACCGCGATCAGTCCGAGTTGAGCTATTGGATTGCCGTGGCGTTCTGGAACACCGGCCTTGCCTCTGAGGCAGTGCAGGCCTTGATTGATACCAATCCGATGATGAATAAAACGATTTTCGCAGCGGTGTTTCGCGACAATCTCGCCGCGGCACGGGTTTTAAGCAAATCCGGCTTTAGCTATCTTGGCGATGCTGAAACCTTTAGCGCGGCGCGGGGCGAAAATGTGCCGACCCGGACCTATACCATCAAGTTGATCCCATGAGCGGGGTCGAACCGGTCGCTGCATTGACGACCAAACGGCTGCAACTGCGGCC